>Ga0255753_1000116_pt1 | contig 92641 bp, 91 predicted proteins | sample 041ome_10_FD_179953 | JGI IMG/M metagenome (GOLD analysis project Ga0255753, IMG submission 179953) | Coastal salt marsh microbial communities from the Groves Creek Marsh, Skidaway Island, Georgia - 041412US metaG (version 2) | ecosystem: Environmental > Aquatic > Marine > Intertidal zone > Salt...
ATTGTATCGATGCCTGAGAAAAATAACATTTTAAGTGAATAGCTTATTTTTTTTCTTTTAAAACTGTTTTTAAGAAGGTCATAAAAGTGGAGAAATTATGCTCAACTTCTTCCATGTGCTCTTCTAGGTGATCAATTTCTTCATGGCGTTTTTCAAGCTTACGTTTATCCAACTCTTCTTGAAGTTCTGAAAGTGTTGTTTTGGTTTGCTTGATAAGCTTTTTTAATTTTTTATTAGATATAGATTCGAAATTATCATTTGACATTTTATTCACCGATTAAAGTTGATTAGTTATGAATATAAGTAGCCCGGGTAAAATGAAAAACACTCCCACAATATAAAGCAGAGCTATCATTTTATTTTCACTAGCGGTGCGCGCCAACCATACTGCTCCGCGAATAGGTATTATTCTTAGGTTTTTTACTCCATAAATCAGCAATACGGCACTCGTGTTATAGATCAAATGAACCAGTGCAATTTGCAAGGCAAAAACGGCTGTCTCACCGGAGATCGCCGTCGCGGCAAGAAGTGCTGTGATCGTCGTGCCAATGTTGGCCCCTAGTGTAAATGGATATATCTGCTTCAATCGAAACACACCCGTTCCCGCCAATGGAACCATTAAGCTCGTGGTTGTAGAAGAGGATTGAACAAGAACGGTTATAACCGCACCTGAAAAAATTCCGGTAACAGGCCCCTTACCAATTGCGTTGTGCATGATGACTTTCGCACGGCCTACCATTAACTTCTTTAATAGCTTTCCAATGACCGTAATCGCGAGAAATATAATCCCAATGCCAAATACAATCAGCAGGTAATAGGCTATATTTTCAGAGATAGCGTTTGAAATGTTGGTAAATAAATCAATGACCGGTTTGGTTGCGGGCTTAATAAAGTTAAGTCCTTTAACACTCATATTTTCGCCACCGACGAACATTTCAGCAAAATAACCACCGACTTTAGAAAGTGGATGGAAAAATATTTCTATCGGCAAAAATATAGCCACAGCCATCACGTTGAAAAAATCATGAACGGTTGCAGAGGCAAAAGCACGTCTGAATTCTTTTTTCTTTCTGACGTGACCCAAGCTTACAATCGTGTTGGTTATTGTCGTTCCGATATTAGCCCCCATAATCATAGGAACCGCCGTCTCAACGGGAAGCCCGCCTGCTACAAGTCCAACAATAATCGACGTAACCGTTGAAGATGACTGTATCATCGCCGTCGCCAGAATACCGATAATAAGACCCGTGAAAGGATTGGTTGCAAACTGGAATAAATCGCTCGCTTGACCTTTGGTGGCCCCTTTAAAACCGGCCCCAATCATGCCAACAGAACTGATTAATAAATAAACCAAAACGGCAATAGTTAGCCATTGAATAACCGTTTTGAAAGTATTATTAGAATCCGACACGTTTTCGGGTGCATCTATCATTTTTTAGTCCAAGATTTGATTATGTTTTATAGCAAATTTGAGTCTGTGTAACAAATGTGAAACATTTTTGTAACAGAAGAAATATTAAACTTTTATGACAATCCGTGTAGTGCTCATGATTTTACTCGATTATTTATGTGAAATACAAATATTACATTCTAATCAAATAGATAAATGTTTTTCTTTTAAGATAAATTTTTAAAAGTTGAAATTTATTAAAAAAAATAAATTACCGAAATATTATAATGTCATAAAAAAGTAACATTAATGAAATAACTTTGAAACATAACTTAAATAAAAATACCCCCAAATTGTAACAGTGAACTTACTTAAAATTTAATTATTTTATATTCAACATTAATATTTATTTAGGATAGATTTATGCATCAACCTAAGATCAAATCTTTCGTTTTAGCTTCAGCAGCATTAACGACTTCTTTCTTTTCAATTAACACCTCAACCAATGCACAAGATTTCAATATAAATTGGAAAGGTGCGCCTGAAATTTCGAGCGCAGACGGTAACTTTAAAATGAAAATTCGGGGTCGTATATTTACAGACTGGGGAACACTTTCAGATAATAATGGAAAATTTGCGGATCGTACTGAATTGCGTCAAGCGCGTATCGGTGTCGAAGGTGTGATGGCCAAAGACATCAATTATAAATTTGAAGTTGATTTTGCTTTAGGCGGCGTTGAAACCAAAGACGCTTTCATAGAATGGGCTTTAGATCCCGTCTCTGTAATGGCAGGACAGTTTAAAGTTCCCGTCTCATTCGAAGAAATGAATTCAACAAGACACACACTTTTCATTGAACGTTCAACTTTTACGGATGCTTTTGAATTTGGTCGTCAAATAGGATTAACAGCAAACGTGGATAAGAATGATATTACGTTTATAGGCGGTGTTTTCCAAGGTGATTTTGATAATGGTAACGCGAACCAAGGTCGTGTATACGCAGCACGCGGTACTTATGCCAAGAGATTTGATGGTGGTTTAATCCATGTGGGTGGTTCCGCATTCAAACGTGAAAATGATGAAGGTGATCTTGAGAAACGTTATCGTCAACGCCCTCCCCTTCATTTGTCACCGAACCGTTATATTGATACTGGAATAATTAATGCGGAATCTGATACTTTTATGGGGTTAGAGCTCGTTGGTATTTTAGGATCGTTTAATGCACAAGCTGAATGGGGTTGGATGACTACAAATGCGCCCGATGGTGGTGGTCAAGACGCAACCTTTAACGGCGGATATGCCAGTGTTTCCTATTTTCTAACAGGTGAGACACGTGGTTATAAAAAAGGAATGATTGACCAAGCACAAGTTAAAAACCCTGTATTTGCTGGCGGATCTGGAGCGTGGCAAATTGCTGCACGTTATGACGTCACTGACCTAAATGATCTTGAAGCAGGTATTAATGGCGGTAAACAAACCACTTACCAGTCAGGCGTGAATTGGCACTTAAATAACTTTGTGCGTATACAAGCCAATTATTCAATATCTGACATTGATGGTGGTCTAAATGATGGGCAAAGAATTAATACTTATGGTGTTCGTTTCCAAACTCATTGGTAATAGAAACGTCACAAATATGTAACGTAAGTTTATTATTAATAGATGATAACAGGCTACTATTTTTTAAAATACTAAAATTATTTCATGGAGAAATAAGATGTTCAAGAAACCTACACTTAAAAAGATCGGCATCGGTCTTGTAGGTCTTTCTATGATTACTATAGCCGAGGCTCGTGATCAAATTCGTATCGTCGGCTCATCAACTGTATTTCCTTTTTCAACGGCTGTTGCAGAAGAGTTTGGTAGATCAACTGGATTTAAAACGCCCGTTGTGGAAAGCACAGGGTCTGGTGGCGGGCTCAAGCTTTTTTGTGCTGGTGTTGGTGACAATTATCCTGATATTACAAATTCTTCCCGCGCCATAAAAAGCTCTGAAATAGAACTTTGTGCATCTAATGGCGTTAAAAACGTTATTGAGGTTAAGGTAGGTTATGATGGAATTGTGCTTGCAAATTCAAAAGAAGCATCACAATTAAGTTTTAGTCTACAAGATATTTGGCTAGGCCTTGCAAAAGACGTTGTTGTAAATGGTGAAATAATTCCAAACCCCTACCAATATTGGAACGAAGTTAACCCGTCATTACCAAATTCAAAAATTGAAGTATTAGGTCCACCACCCACTTCAGGTACACGCGACGCATTCGCAGAAATTGCCTTAGAAGGAGGATGTACTGCATATCCAGAAGTCGAAGCCTTAAGAGCAAAAGATAACAATCGATTTAAAGCTCTCTGTCATACAATTCGCGAAGATGGTGCTTATATTGAAGCGGGTGAAAATGATAATTTGATCGTTGGTAAATTACTCGCGAACCCAGGTGCAATAGGTGTTTTTGGATATAGTTTTTTAGAAGAAAATAGTGATGTTATTCAAGGAAGCTTCGTCGAAGGACATGAACCTTCATTTGATAATATTTCAGATAAAATATATCAAATATCGCGCTCACTGTTCGCATATGTCAAAAAAGCCCATATAGATTCCGTTCCTGGCATAGAAGAGTTTTTGAACGAATTTCTAAGTGAAAAAGCAATGGGTGATTTTGGATATCTTGCTGAAAAGGGTTTGATACCATTACCTGCACCTGAATTGCTTATAGTTCAAAACAAGGCTGACAATCTAATTTCACTTAAAAATTAGATGATATAACGATTACGTAAAGCTTTAGAATTGCCTCAAAACTAAATCAATTTTACTAAATCTTTATCATGCTACATAATCAATTATCAAACAAAAGGGCATATACTCACCAGCTCCTAAGCATTAATTAATATAGCTAAAAATTTTGAAATTTGTTAGAAGCATAATTTAAACAAAAGGCTTAATTTTATGGCTAAAATTGAATTTGTACATCTTTCTGAAATAAATGAAAAAGACATAATTAAATTAATGAATAATGAAATTGTAGGAAAGCAATTGCCATTAGTGGTGGATGGTTTTTCTATGGATCAATGCCTTGAATTTTTAACCGCAAAAAAGAAAATGTGGGATGAGCATGGGTATGGGCCGTGGGCTTTTATCATAAATGGCGAATTCGCCGGTTGGGGCGGACTTCAACCTGAACAAGGCGAAGCTGATTTCGCGCTTGTGCTTCATCCTGATTTTTGGGGATGGGAAAAAGGATTTATAATAAAACCAAAGATATTGCCTTTAATCGAATGAAATTAAAATCGATCACCATCTTATTCCCCCCAAGCCGAAAGAACGCAAAAGCCATAACCCGATTAGGTTTTATTGAAGAGAATAACGTCAAAATTGATGGTGAAATTTTCAAGCGATTTCGCTTAAAAAACTAACAATCCTAGAAAGCCATTCAAAAGACTGATAGATAATTAAAAATAGCTTAGCCATTTTTTATTATGCTTCTCGCGGTGCTTATAGGCCGCAAATTTTCGGGCAATTGGATGCACCAATAATACGAGTATAAACATACCAACCCAAATCCATAATACTTGGCTTGGTTAATCAATCAACTAAATAACAATAGATTTATTAAAGCCAAGGAACTATTGATTAGAAAAAAAATACGCTTTACTATGATTTAAATTGTTAGAAAGTCATAGATTTTATGCCTCGAAAAATATTTTTACTTACCGGTAAGCGCGAAGTTCCATTTTTAGAGCAATTCATTTTGGCACGCCAACCCGCTATTGAGGTTATTTCTGCAACCAATAGGAATGAATTTCAAAGCATCATATTAAATGATTTAAATGATACAAGATTGCTGTGTTTTTGCAGCGGTGTGTTGGTGCCTAAAGCAGTACTAAATCGGCTTAATCTTGAGCCATATAATATCCATCCTGGCTCGCCAAATTATCCCGGCATTTGTCCGGAAGCTTTTGCAGTGGCTAATGGCGCAAAGAAATTTGGTGCAACGGCACACGTCATAACAGAAAAAATCGATGAAGGCGAAATTGTCGCCACAAACAGTTTCAGTGTGCCCAAAAATACCGATCGATTAGCACTAGCCTCATTGGCTTATAATGCGGCCGTAGAATTATTCGCGACCGTCGCCAGTTTTGTGATTGAGAATGATGGAAAAATGCCTCGATCAGGTGAGAAATGGCAGGGCAACACAAACCGTCAGGCAGATTACTACACATTATTAAAAGAACATCCGGAATTAATTGTTGAGCACCGAAAATAATGTCTAAAATCATATTGATAGGTTGTGAAATATATTTGTTTTGCTATGTTATTTTCATGAATATTTAAATGGAAATTTAGTGATTATGACATCAACGATAATGAGGCAAGAAGCTTTAGAAGTTCCAGATCTTATCTCTAGACAACTAAATGAAAATAAAGCCTTATGCCAAACTCTTGCAAAGACATTAAGAAGCTTAAACCCGTCATTTATTGTTACAGTCGGAAGGGGTACATCTGATCACGCAGGTGTATTTGCCAAATATTTAATTGAAATTGAACTTGGGATACAAGTTTCTTCATCGGCACCTTCCGTTTCAAGTATTTATCATAAAAAAATTAACCTTGAGAATGCCGTAGTGATCTTCATATCACAATCAGGAAGAAGTCCTGATATTTTAGATCAAGTAAAAATGGCCAAATCATCAGGTGCTTATTGCATAGCACTTATCAATGATGAAACGTCACCAATTGTTGATTTGGTTGATACCGTCATTCCGTTAAAGGCAGGCGAAGAAAAAGCCGTTGCCGCCACAAAAAGTTATTTGCTCACATTAAGCGCATTATTACAGCTCGTCTCATATTGGGGAGGAAATATTAAACTTGAAAGTGCCTTAAATACCCTACCCTCTTTGATGAATATGGTGGTAAATTCACCGCAGCAATTAAAAGAAAAAGATTTTTTATCAATGAAACATTGCGTCGTACTCGGGCGAGGGTTCGGTTATGCTACCGCCTTAGAAATCGCGCTCAAATTAAAAGAAGTTTGCGGCATTCATGCAGAAGCATTTAGCAGTGCTGAATTTTTACATGGTCCCGTTACACTGGCAGAACAAAAACTATCGATCATCAATATTCCGATCAAAGATGAATCATATTCATCACATAAGGAATTAATTGATAATATTGCAGCAAGAGGAGCTGAGCTAATAAGCATGCAGCAAATTAATGAAAAAATTCACCCCCGCATTGCCGCATTAACATTCTTACAAAGGTTTTATTTAGATGTTGAGAAAATTGCCATAAGCCGTGGCGTTAATCCGGATACGCCACCCGGCCTAAAAAAGGTAACAAAAACGATTTAAAGACCAATTAATATTGGAATATCATTTTAAAATTTTTATTCTGGTGATTTAAATGAGCAATAATAATCCGCCGTTTTAAGTTTATCCCAGTCAACTTCTATACCTAGCCCCACTTTTTTTGGTGCCTCTATTTTTCCATTTTTAAAGAGGTTCCCGTTTTTAGTAGCAAATTCAAAAACGTCCTTTGGCATCGGTGCTTCAAAAAAAGATGTGCGATCATTAGCCAGCATTAAATGAAGGTTCACTGCTTGCCCTAATGAATGGGCCCAGCTTTGAACTTCAACAGGAATTTCAGCCGCTTCCGTAATAATCATACGCTCAATCGCAGCGGTCAAACCACCAACCACAGTGACATCAAACCGCGCAGCGTCCCATGACTTTTTTCGGATCGCTTCAAGAATGAATTCTTTACTATAATTATCATAACCTGCAGGGATCAGCATCATTGGAATTGCTTTATTCAGATCAGCATATTGATCAAGAAGTTTATCGTCGATTGGCCCTTCAAATAAAATAAAGAGTGTCTCATCTGCACTCTCTGCAAGCTTTATCGTATCTTGCAAGTTATGGGCATATTCGAAATCAATCATGAAGCGAAAATCTGTATTTGTATATTCTTTATTGATTTTTTGGATTAATTTCTTGTCTTGATCAAAGTTACCCCACACATGAAATTTAAACGTTTTAAACCCCAATTTTGAATATTTCTCTACAGCATTAATATATTCAGGCAATGTTTCATAAAAAGGGAGGCTCGCATATCCCTCTATCGAATTACGATTAGATCCTAATAACTCATGAAGTGGCATTTTGGCCTTTCGCGATGCTAAGTCCCATAATGCAATATCAACATTAGCAAGCGTCTCATTACTAAGTTCTGGATATTTTTGTCTTAGTTTTTTGCCTACAACAACCGGATCAAGCGACGTTAAAGAAAGGAGTGTCGATGATATACTTTTTAATTCTTTAAAAGTTTTCTGATCAAACTCACCTGTTAAATAAGTGTCAACCCCAGATATTCCTTCATATCCATCTGCCGTTTTTAACCGAAGAATATTATTGACTTGCTTCCATGGAATTTCTTCATCGGTATACTTAGCTGTAGCGCTTTCATTTCCAGCTGTATGAATTTCAATATCAATTATTTTAACGTCTTCTGAATATTGAAAAAGTGACTGATTATAATTCGCCACTTCACTCTTAAAAGCCTTCAAAAGTTCAATCGCATTTTCATACTCTTGCTGGCTCGATGCCTGAAAAGTAAAAGAAAAAATAAATAAAAAAGAGTAATGAAACGCTTTCATAAATGTTTTCATTTTATGAAAGTTCCTGAACGGCTCTATATGCCTGCATGATTGCATTATTGGCTAATGATGTATCATTTGCATCACTATTGGCAATAGTAATGCGACCGAATGGAGCCCTGCCAACATCACCGGGATCACCATGCGAATAACCATGCGCCCAACGATTAACGATGATACTTTCCACATCACGGTCAAAATCGAATAATTCACTTGGAAACATGCCTGTTAAATGCTCGCGAATTTCCTGCTCATAATCTTCAAAAGACATCGCAAGCATATTATATCGTGCCTCAGCAAATTGTTGACGTAACGGAGCGCCAACTGTATCGCCGCGTGGTGCGCTTCGCATATGAAGAACGCATGGGTGATCCGGTGATTTTGTATATTGATAATCACCAAAACTGACCGGAAAATCCATGTTTACTGCCGTGTGCAAATTGCCCGGGCTCATCACCATACCAAGACCCAATTCTTTCATGGGTCGCCAATGGCGCAGTCCAATAGTTGAATATTGTAGAGGCACTTTAGTAAGCTTTTTTAAGGCAGCAAACTGATCTTCAGGAAGATTCGGAACAATATAAGGTATGATCATGTTATAGCAGGCCAATACGACGCCTTTTGCTTTAACAGTATAAGATTGATTATCCTTTATATAATTCACAGTCACTTCACGAGTATTATTCGTACTACCTATGTGTTTAACGTTCACCACAGTGCTATTTAACCTTAGTCGGGTCGCATTGCCTGGTTTATCCAATTGGTCATAATCAAACCTTGATAAAATAACATCTTCAACATTTTGACCAGGCCCGACATTCGGGATCATCTTCTTAACCAGCAACCTTGCTATTGTCGCGTTTCCATCTGGAAAGTGCTGGATAAATGGGTCATCCGTGCCATAAGTACCCTTATCTTTATTGATATAGTTTTGATACGCCCCTTCCCCGAGCGTGTCTTTCCATGCCACCATAGGATCACAACCTAGTGGGCCACTTGCCAATACATCATAAAGACTTAGTGCATCTGTTCCACCTTCTGTGTAATCTACGGAAGTATGTCTCGCGATATGAAGTACATGCGGATCATCAACATTTAAAGTATTTTGCAAAAAATCAAAATAGGAGTGCGTTTTGGCATATTCTTGAAGGCTTTCCGTTGGGATATTTAAAACCGATTGATCCGCTTTAATAACACGAAGAAGCTGTTCTTTTCCCCGTTCACTAAGTGGGGACTGCGCGACAGCATCATCAACGGACATGGTTGGCCTCAGTAATCCTTCTATAAACCCCGGATAGTCACAAAGCGGGTGATTGACGATTTTATTTTTTCCAAATACTTTTTCATTAAAAAACATGGCTGCGCCGAGCCCATGCCTTTTGAAAAAATCAAAATCATACCTTTCATCAAACTGTTTTAAATCAATACCAATATCACTGAGCATTTCTAAAAGGACACCCTCATATGATCCCGTACCTTCTAGGGATTCAGATCCGCCTTGACCAATACGCAAGTCACCGTCAATCATGTGTTCATTGCGTCTCGCATGTCCGCCAAAATCATCATGATTATCAAGGATTAGTATTTTTTTATCACGTCCATGCTTTTTTTGATAAAAGTAAGCGGCCGCGAGACCGCTGATGCCACCACCTACAACAATAAGATCATATTCTTCGTTTAAATTTTTGTTTGTCCCCCAATCGGTTTGCCCTCCCCATGCACGGGCATGTGCAGCATCATTAGAGCCCGGTTGGCTTCCACGAAGGCCTTTTTCAGCAGGCGGATAATATGAAGGTGTAATAGCAGCCATTATATCTTGGCTAAAGCTTTTTAAAGGGAGCATCGAAGCACCCGTCGCCATTCCAGCAGACATTAAAGTTCCATTGACGAAATTTCTTCTGGTAATATTGCTCATCGACTAAACCCAAATTTTAAAAAAATGAATTATTACTATCAACGAACCTAATGTTTATTTCAATTTATTAATTAAATTAAACCTCAACTTGAAGGCGACATACCCACTTGCCCTTTAAATGAACTATTTTGTACATACAGATTATCCAATCCTTCAGCGACAAACTCTTTATTGAAATTTAGTTCTACACCTTGATATTTACACCCAGCCTTAACTTGATCAATAATAAATTTTGGTTGATATGCGGCTAAGCTTTTCCCAGAGACCTCAGTAATTTGCTTCACAGTAAAATCAAAAATATCTTCAGTAAGCTCTAAACCTTCTTTTTTGGCTACGGCACTGTATATAGCCTTAAATGCTTCTACTGAAGGGTCTTTTGTTTCCAATTTATAAGGTATACGTCTTAAAAATGCGGGATCCATTAAATCATCCGGAGCTAGGTTCGTTGAAAAAATCACCAATTCATCAAACGGCAATTCAAACGATTTTCCTGAATGCAGTTTCAGAAAATCAATCCGGCTTTGTAGGGGAACAATCCAACGGTTTAAAAGTTGTTCGGGACTAACTTGTTGTCGTCCAAAATCATCAATAATAAATTTACCGTTTAATGCTTTAATATGTAGGGGGGCTTCATAATATTTGCTGACTTCGTTATATTTTAAATCCAGCATTTCCATATTTAATTCACCGCCCGTGATGATGACGGGCCGTTTACAAGGTAAAAATCTTTTATCCACCATTTCTCGGAATAATTTTCAGCGCTCCACTGGTGGGTTTTCAACTTCAACACTTTCATGTACCGATCCATCAAATACTTTGATTATTGTGCCATTTACTTCAATGGCATGAGGGACATAAATAACGGAATCAAAAATATGTGCCACTTTTTCTGCAACTGTGGTCTTTCCATTACCGGCGGGACCATAAATCAAAATACTCATTCCCGAGTTCACTGCTGGCCCCAATTGCCTCGTAAATTCATCTGGAACCACAATGTCTGAAAACGATGCTTCTATATCTTCTGGTGAAACACGTTCGTCGCCAATGGACTGTGCGCGCACCTAGTTACAAAAGGCCTCCAAGGGCACAGGTGCGGGGCCAAAATATTGATTTTGGTTCATTGCGTCCTGTACAAATTTCCGCCCTGCCCCCGTTAAGGTATACCTTAATGAACCAAGCCCACCTGTGGTACTGTTCATCATTCCAACAGATTCAACCTGTTTTCTGCTAACGAGTTCTTGTAATGCCTGCTCAATGATATTCGTTGGAAGTTTTATCTCATAAGAAAATTGAATGGCTGTTTCTAAATTTCCAGATACATTCCCTTACATATTAATTGCAAAACCAAATTTGGGTCATAACCGACCTCACTTAATTTTGTTGGTGCTTTTGGCTCATAAATCATGAAAAAACCTTCCCTTTTAGCAGAATTTATTACTGCATAATGACAAAAAATCCTTTTATAAGATTTACTTTCAGTAAAAATTTATTTTGTTGAATTTTTTTTCACTTTTTTACATCTGTTTTGGAACTACTAACGTAAAAAACCCATGAGAATAGAAAATTTTGAAATTAACAGTCCTGATAATCCCCATCCTTCTTTCAGAATGATGGAGGCTGCTTATCACTTGACAGCACCTAATGCTGCAGTCAATATTGCCTGTGATTTAGGTTCAAAAGGCGGGGTAATGAAAAAGAAGTTTAGCCTGGAAACGGCGAGCCACGAAGAACTGGTCGTCCGTATCGCAGAGCGAAAAGATAAAAATGCATTCAAAGCACTTTTTGATCACTTCGCCCCTCGACTAAAATCTTATTTGATTAATTTGGGCCTTACTGGTGAAAAAGCTGAGGACGTTGCGCAGGATGTAATGATTACTTTGTGGCAAAAAGCCAGTCAATTTAATCCTGAAAAAGCAAAAGTGTCTACTTGGATTTTTAGAATAGCTCGTAATAGACATATTGATCTTATCCGCAAGCAAAAATACCCTGAGGTAAATGCGGATGATCATATGGGAGATATGGTTGCTCCTGAGAAAACGGATCAACCATTAGAAGGTGCACAAACCGCTAATTTGATACAACGTGCGATGTTGAAATTAAAAAGCGACCAGCAAGATGTTATTAAATTATCATTTTTTGAAGAATTATCCCATTCTGAAATCGCGGAAAGATTAGAACTTCCGCTTGGGACAGTAAAATCGCGCATAAGAACAGCGTTTCAGACGTTACGCCGCGAAATAGGAGAGTACAAATGATGCAAAATGGAATGATACCTGAAGAGTGGGTCGTATCCTATGCTGCAGGCTCACTAAGTGAGGCTCATGCACTTGTTGTGGCATCACATATTGATTATCACCCGGAACTTCAAGAGAAGTTAGCCGATGCAGAAGCCATTGGTGGCCTGCTTCTTGAAAATACGGAAACATCATCCGTTTCAGATGACATGTTTAATGATATTCTTGGTCGTCTAGATGAAGAGATTGCATCTTTTCCACAAATGAAGTCTAAGTCTGAAAATCATTTACCAAAATCATTATCAGATTGTTTAGATGGTGATTTAGATGATTTGAAATGGAAAAAAATGGGTCCGGGCCTATCGCAAGTTCGTCTATGGACAGGACCAAATGATGAAAGACTTTGGTTATTACGTGCCAAAGGCGGCACAAAAGTTCCAATGCACGATCACCGTAGTTTAGAAATGACACTTGTATTACAAGGTGGCTACTCTGCGGATGGAGAGCAATACAAACCTGGTATGATTGAAGTGGCTGATGAGCATACTCATAACCATCAACCAATCATCAATGAAGGTGAAGAATGTATTTGTCTTGTTGTCACTGAAGCACCAATTAAGATTCATGGAATTGTTGGTAAAATCTTGCAACCCTTCATAGGGCTGTAATTCTAGTTTTTTATTTTTCTAGATTAGAAATTATATTTTGATGCGCGTCGCTACTTAATTCGTAGCCGCGCATTATTACTATTGAGACTAACTTTAAGGCAGCAGGAAGTAGCGCATAAAGAAGCGTTAAGACGGTCACATCAACCAGTTCTGATTGGCCATTGGGTTCAAACATTTGTAACCCCAATATTAAAAATGATATTCCTATTGCAAAAGCCAAAGTCAATTTTGATACTGTCCCCCAAATCGCAAAATAAATACCTGGACGACGATTTCCCGTTTCATATTCATCAACATCTATTAAATCAGCAAGCATCGCTGAAGGAAGGCATAAATCTGCACCTGCCATAAAACCAGTGAATATGGTTATTGAAATAAATAGCACCAATGCGCTTTCATCAACCAATAACACACCAAGAAACACAATTGACGCCAACGTCATCGCGAATTTCCATGCCGCTTCTTTTGACCATTTTTGACTTAACTTTATCCATAACGGCGCAGAAAGTGCTGCACATAAAAAGTATAAAACCAATAATGGTCCAACTAGTTCAGAACGCTTTAAAACATAAGTTACAAAAAATACAAACAAAGTTGCCGGAAGCGCATTAGCAATTCCATTAAAAAAATGGCTTAAAATTAGCTTGTTAAAAAAGGATCCTTTTTTAAAAATGGAAAACGCTGTGATTATTGAAAATCCGTCATGTTTGACGACTGCGTTATCGGGCACTTTTAAAATCAATAAAATAGCTACCAAGAAAGAAAACGCGATAAAGCAGAGCGTAAATTCAAGAATGTCAACTGTCGATGGGTTATCCAAAACGAGCACAGGAAGAATAAGCGCCGCTATCGACCCAACGAGGCCAAAGACAACTCTTACCGAAGTCCATTTCGTATAATCATTATAGTTTGAGCTTAATTCACTTCCCCATGTGTAATAGGGAATAATGATTGCTGTGCCCAAAATGTACCAAAGGGACGCTAATAGTAATAAATGATATTCTGATTTAGGCAGCAGAATGATCAAGTAAAATACGATTAGAAATAAAGGTACACTCACCAATATCCAAATGCGTCTCTTGCCGGTTTTCAATGGTGTTTTATCAGATAAATATCCAATTAATGGATCTGACACAGTATCAACAAGGCGGGCGGAAAAAAACACCAAACCAATTATCGTTATTGATAGAATGCCCTGTTCTGCTATAAATGGAGGAATATAAACCTGCATCAATAGTAATGAAATCGCCGCAGGAAATGATAATAGCCCATAATTTATATATTTCATTACTCTGTCCTGCTTTTAAATGTACAGTTTTTATACGTCTATACGAGTAAGATAGATCTATTTCACCAATGAATACGTAAAAAGTAAGTATAGATTATAAGGTGTCAATATGATGAAAATGATCCTCGCCTTAGCGAGTGTAACAAATACTTCATTACCAGAAATTTCTACCGATATGGAAAGTTGGGTATTGCCGCTTTATGGCGAAGAAATGCAATTTGATGTTAAAAGAAATGGCAAGAAGATCGGCGAGCATTTTGTCACATTCAAACAAGAAAATGACAAGTTGATTGTTAATGCCGAAACTAAAATTCGTGTTAAATTTTTATTCATTACAGCATATCGCTTTGACTATAAAGCTGAAGAAATTTGGCAAGCTAATGAATTAAAAACCCTCAATGCCTTTACCAATGATAATGGTGAAATTTCAGAGGTCAATTATACTTATGAAGATAAAAGTACGCCCCTTTTTTCCACGAACCACTGGAACCCTAATGTGTTAAGCGCGGATATGGTTTTAAATTCGATCACTGGAAAAACGAATAACGTCACTATTTCAGAATTGGGATGGGAAGAGATATCTATCCAAGATGAAACGCGCCCCGCTCTACGTCATGAATATTCTGGTGACTTAAAAGACGTCACAACATGGTATGATGAAAAAGGTCGCTGGGTTGGATTACAATTTAAAAGTAAGGACGATTCTATCATTTCTTATGAATGTAATGTGTGTGGTATATAATGGACACTCCATGGAAATCGGCTTGGATTATTGGCGCGAGCAGCGGGCTAGGCGAAGAGATTAGCCGGCAATTAGCGGCCCATGGTTGTAAAACATATATCTCTGCGAGACGAGTTAATGTTCTTGATGAACTTAGCAATCAATTTGATAATTCAACACCTATTAAGCTCGATATCACAAATCGCGATCAATGTGATCAAGCAACAAAAAAAGTTATAGCAGAGAATGGTTCCCTACCAGACCTAATCATTATTAATGCCGCTATCTATGCACCAATGAATGTTGAGACATTTGATCCGCAAAAGATCGCTGATATGATAGATGTCAATTATGTTGGCAGTGCGAATATCATTGATGCAATCATAAAAAGCGACAACCCCACAAACTCAATAACATTAGCAACCGTAACATCGCCAAGTGGATGGCGCGGCCTTCCGGGTGGTATTGGTTATGGACCATCTAAGGCCGCATTAATAAATATGATTGAAGGTATGACACCTGAGATGCGTGAACGTGGTTTCGATATGAGACTTATTAACCCTGGGTTTATTAAAACACGCTTAACGGAAATGAATGATTTCGAAATGCCTCAGCTAATGGAACCTGATGATGCGGCTAGAAGAGCCATAAAAGGACTAATGAGCAATAAATTTGATATTTCTTTTCCAAATCCGTTTATTCTGAAACTAAAATTTTTGCGTCTACTTCCATATAAATTATTCTTTAATATTACTTCTCGTTTAACTCAAAAAAAATGAGACACTATTTTCATAGGGTCTCTTAAATTTGGGAAAGCTAATGAAATTAGCTTCTGGGAGGAAAACTCTTATGAATTCTTATAAAAGGATAGTGTTACGCTACCAACATTAAATCCCCATTTGGAAACATGTGCACGATTAATAAGCACACCATCCTCTTGCAGGAACATCCAATCATCAAATTTCAAGTGATAACTCGTATCGCCAACCTGCGTATCAAATACATATTGCCAATTAAATGCATTGCCGGAAACCTGGCCTTTGGCAATACCGATTACGCCGTTTGTGGTACCTTCGTATCGACCATCAGATAATTTATTGATTTTCCAGATACGCTGCTCGACTTTACCATTTAAATATTCGAAATCTTCGATCAACGTTAAAACATTATCTTCAAATGTTCCGGTAATTTTAACTTTAAATTGATTAACAACTTCGCCGGATCTTTTCTCAAATACACCGTAGGCCGTCGTTTCACCGACGAAATATTCTTCAAGTAGGAGCTTAGGCTCGTTTTCTTTATATTGTGTTACATTCATTGTACTGCATCCCGTTATAAATCCTGCTAGGATTAGAATTAAAAATTTCTTTAACATTTTTTATCTCTTTATCTGTGACCGAGAGTAAACTGTGCTACGTCAATGGTTTCATGTTCAAAACCAACTTCACAATATTCAAGGTAGTATAACCACATACGATAAAAACGCTCATCTAGACCAAAATCAGATAAATTATTTTTGGCTTCCAAGAATTTTTCGCGCCATTGCCGTAGGGTTTCCGCGTAACTTTTACCGAATTTAAAAACGGATGTGACATCTAACCCGGCATCATTGGCGTGCTTTATAAACAGCTCTTCTGTGGGCAGCATTCCACCAGGGAAGGTATATTTTTGAATAAAATCTACATTATTACTATATTTTTCAAATCGTTCTGGATTAATAGTAATCACTTGTATTGAAGCCTGCCCGCCTTCTGCTAATAGCTTCTTCACCTGATCAAAATATGCGACCCAGTGTTTTTGGCCAACGGCTTCAAACATTTCAATTGATACAATTTTGTCAAACTTACCCTTCAGATCGCGATAATCCTGAAAATGAACGAAGTCTTTTTCTGCTGAAATATTTGAAAGCCTATCTTTGGCATATTTTAATTGTTCATTTGAAATCGTAATACCGCGGTAATCCACATCTTTATTTTGCAAAAGGTGTTCCGCAAAGCCGCCCCATCCGCATCCAATTTCAAGTACTTTTTCACCATCATTAATATCAATAGTATCCAGAATACGTTGATATTTATTATATTGACCCTGACGTAAATCAGTCGTTTCTGTAAAATCGGCTGATGAATAAGTCATACTTTGATCAAGCATCATTTCATAAAAATCATTTCCAAGATCATAATGGAAAGAAATATTTTTCTGCGAACCTGATTTGCTATTATCACGCAATACATGATGAGCATATTTATTAATAAGCTTAGAAAACCAATAACGTTTCTTTTGTTTTCTAAGCACATGTTCATTTAATAAAAACCAGTTAAACAAAGATGAAAGGCGTGGAATATCAACATCGCCTGCCAGATAGCTTTCAGCAAACGCAAGCTCACCACCTGTAAGGTATCTCATGATACCCTGCCAATTTTTAAAGTGAACTTCTGCGATGGGGCCGTTATTACTAGCAAAATGGCTTACAACTTCACTACTAGGTAACGTTACTTTTACTCCACCATATTCAATATTTGAAATAAGGGAGGATACAATCCGTCCGAACATTGTCTTGGGTTTACTCCTTGAAATACCTTTTGAATCTGAATATTTTTCAATAGGCTGTACCGCGATTTCATCAATATTTTTCATTGTTTTTCCTTATATTTTGCAGAAGTCCCTTTTACTCCAATAGCAATAGTGGATTGATAAGTATGTTTTTCTGGATGTTTAAAAACTTTAATACCTTTTAGCTTTAGCTTTATTGCTTCATATAATATCCCAGCAAACACCTTCATGGTCATAAAGGGTGCTCTTAAGCATAAAAAGAAAACTTCTTTATCCGTTAACTCTATTGCCTCACCAATAAAGTTAGCAGTCATCAACATTTCACCGTTATGAAGATAGTCGATAATGACACGAGCCGTTTTACCTGGTTCTTCTATTTTAAAACGGTATTCCCCCTTACGATCAAAGAAGGGGCTTACATGGAAGCATTTATCAACATGATGTACATCATTAAAAGATTTGCCCTCTGGTATCGGATAAATATAGTTATGACGTTCGCGGAACGTATTTCTGACTTCATAAATAATGGCGAGATGTTCATCATTTTCACCAAAACAATAAAATACAGTGAGGGGATTAAAAACATATCCATTAACACGAGGATAAGTCAGCATTTTAATGGATTTAATTTTATCCCGCTCAATTGAAACTTGATCTAATAAATCGAGCAATTTTGATTTTAAACTTTTTTCTTTAAGTCTTGGGTCACCATAATCTTTTTCATAAAGACACATGAAATTAAAACGATTTAATGAGAAAAATTTTAACGATTTATCTAACTCTTCCAATTCATCAACATCTGCATAAAGTGTGAAAACTTTATACTTTAATTGATGCTCCTTAGGTGAAAAGCGTTTATGAAACACCTGGCCTTTATAAATGCGTGCACCAGTCATTAAGCAACCTCTTTTGACTGGTTGATATCTTCTATTTGATCTTTTAATTTCTTTGCATGTTCCAAAGTTAAAACACGACTATTCATATCCGGTAATGACCAAGGACGCTTAACATTTCCAAGGTTCTCTGCTGCATATAATCCACTTTGTAAACCATCCTCATGAAAGCCATATCCAAAATGGGCTCCAGCATACCAAATATTTCTATGACCCATTAGTTCACCCATACGTTTTTGCGCATCCAAAGTCGAAAGATCAAATATCGGATGCTCATAATCTTTTGAATAATGAACAAGGTCTGCTCTTGGTTCCTCTTCTGGGTTTAAGGTTACGAACAGGTTTGTTTCAGTATCTAGTGGCTGTAACATATTCATCCAGTAGGTAACAGATAACTTACGATCATCATCACTGTCATTTTGCATATAATTCCAGCTTGACCACGCACGCTTTCTTTTTGGCATAAATTGCTTATCACTATGAAGAACGGCTCTATTTTTGGTATACTTAAAAGAACCAAGAATAGCTTTTTCAAGTGGATCGGCATCATTAATCATCTTAAGGGCTGTATTCGCATGAGTAGCGATTAGAATACGGTCAAAAACAACCTCTTTTTTGCCGTGTGCTTTGACGGAAACCCCATCATTGACCCTTTTAATATTAGTTACCGGCGCATTATTATAATAAATGGCGTTGGTTTCATTCATTAATGCTTTAACGTAATTCTTACTGCCCCCAGGAATAGTAAACCACTGGGGTCGGTCTTTAACCTGCAATAAGCCGTGGTTTTGGCAAAACCGAAGAAAACTTGTTAAGGGAAAATCGCCCACTTTATTAGATGGTGTTGACCAAACGGCTGCGGCCATGGGCAAAATATGATCGCGCATAAAACCATCGTCATAATTTTTCTCATTAAGAAAATCTCTTAATGTAATTTCTTCTGCCTTTTTAGGATCAATTTTATTGGTTTCTTCATAAAAGCGAAGAATAGAACGAACCATTTTCCAAAATCTTGGACGAAATAGATTAAGAGGCTGAGCCACTAAGCTAGTGAGTTTAGGACTGCCCGCATATTCAAATCCCCCTCTATCCATTGAAACACCAAACGACATCTCTGTCGGACAAGGGGCAATGCCAATTTCGTTCATCAAAGCCAGGAAATTTGGATAATTTCTATCATTACAAACAATGAAACCTGTATCAACGGGAATGTCCCCATCCGGTGTAATTGCCGTCACCGTATTCGCATGGCCACCAAAATGATTATCCGCTTCAAAAACAGTGACATTTTGCTTTTTTGATAATAACCACGCAGCACCCAATCCGGATATACCCGCGCCAATAACGGCTACGTTCAACTTTCTTTCATCTTTGTACATGACCCACCTTAACTTAATTATGGATTCTTTACGCATTTAAGGTGAAACCGGATTGAAAATAGTTAAAAAAACAACGCTTTAGAAGTACGCATTTACTACTTCAAAGATAGATTTTATTCATTTTATTTTGCTAACAATACATATGTAAGAATAACAAGAAAACTAATGATAAAACCGGATAATTTTGCATACTTCCATGGCTCAAGATTTATTGAAGCTTTTTTCACTGTCTTTTTCAAATAATCCTCAGGCCAAATTTTGCTAATTAATAACATCATGAAAATAGTAATTAAAAACACCAGCGCTAAGAAATGCAGAAAATGAATTTCTTCACTAATCCCTAATAATTCTTGGAAAAAACTTTGAACATTTGCACCAAAAGCAAAAACCAAAAAATAAAAAATGAGCGGACCCAAAACCAAGGCAATTTTCGCGGACCTTGCCGTCACAAATTTTGTCATAAATCCAAGTAAAATGACCGCGAGCATGGGACCAAAGAATGTAGCATTAATTTTTTGCAAATAATTGTAAAGACTGCCTTCGGTATTAATCAATGGGGCCGCTAACATTGCCACAATCGCAAGGATAATGCTGCATAATCTCCCAGACCAAACTAACTCTGGGCCTGACGCATCCTTATTCATAAACACCTGATAGATACCTTGACTGAATAATGTCGCGGAACTATTTAGAACGCTATTAAAAGTACTGAGTACCGCACCAACCATAACAGCCGCAAAAAAACCAACGAGTGGATCAGGCAAAATTTCATTCACAAGCATTGGATAGGCAAGCATCGCATTTTCAGGGCCCAATTGATCTTTAAATAAATAAAATGCGATTACACCCGGAAGTACGATGGCAATCGGTCCAAGAAGCTTAAAACACGCAGCGATGAGAACCCCTTTTTGACCTTCCGCAAGATTTTTTGCGCCAAGTGCTCGTTGGATGATGGATTGGTTGGTACACCAAAAAAAGATTTGATTGACGATCATACCTGTAAATAAAACACCAAAAGGCAGAAATGATCCCGGTTCATCACCTGTGATATCAAATTTTTCCGGAACTTCGGTATAAACTTTATTCAATCCGCCAAATAGATCCCCTTCCCCCACATATAGTAAAGCAAGAATTGGAACAAGTAATCCAACTGCTAAAAACCCGATGCCGTTTATGGTATCGGATATGGCCACCGCTTTAAGGCCGCCAAAAATTGCATAAAGTGATCCTAATGTTCCAATCGCCCATACCATCACCCAAACGGCTGTTTGTTTTTCTATTCCAAGCGCCCCAGATACATCGAACAAACTTTCCAACCCAGAGGCACCAAAAAGCAAGACAACTGGCAAAATAGCAACCACATAGGAAAACAGAAATAAAATCGTTGCTATTACTCTTGTGTTTTGATCAAATCTTAACGCCAGAAATTCCGGTATCGTTGTTAATCCACGAGCCAGATATTTCGGTAAAAAATAGAGCGCCGTCAATACCATTGCAAGAGCCGCCGTCGTTTCCCAAGCCATTACCGCAATTGTATGCGCATATGCATCCGCATTAAGTCCTATCATATGTTCCGTAGAAAGATTGGTAAGTATCAGTGAACCAGCGATCACCCAAGCCGTTAAACTACGACCGCCTAGAAAATAATCATCGGATGTCTTCATTTGATCATTTCGCGTTTTCATATAAGAAATAATCGCAACCAATCCTGTAAAGAATATAAATGATAATACGGCCAACATGCCTTTTTTCCCTCACCCTTTTATTTTGTTATTTCACATATATCAGTAATAGACAAGATTGAAACCTTTTGGTTATAGTGGCGACGACTAACTTTGAAGGATGAAAATTGACAGATACGATGATCATATCGGACGTAGGCGGAACCAATGGACGCTTTGCAGTAGCCCATAGTGATAGTGAAGGAAACATTGACCATCTTTCGCATATCAATGTTTATCAATGTCGTGATTATAATACGTTCACAGATATGCTTGAAACATTCATCAATTCATTAAACATACCGCCACCTAAAACGGCTCGTTTAGCAATTGCAGGTGAAATGACCAAACGCCATGGTGTTTTATGGCATTATAACTGGGACATCAATTCAGATGATCTTGAAGCAAAATTTAACTTTGATAATGTAACGCTTCTAAATGATTATGAAGCCTTGGTTTATTCGGTTCCACACTTATCAAAAGACGACCTTTTAACAATTACACCCTTTTCTGGCGGACTTAAAAATGCACCTTATAGTGTATTTGGTCTGGGAACTGGATTAGGTGGTGCCATAGGGGCACCACACAATAATGGTTTATCGGTGATCCCAACAGAAATCGGGCATATTTCATTTGCCCCTAAAACAGAAGAACAAATGGAACTATTAAAGTTTTGCAATAAAACATTAGATCACACGTCTATCGAAACATTACTATCGGGGAATGGAATTAAAAGAATATATAATTTTCTCCTATCCAAAAATAATTTGGACGAAGATGATTTAACCCCTGCCGAAATAACCCGAAAAGCAATTAATCAAAACGATACTATAGCGATAAAATGTGTTGAGTTATTACTCTCAATATTAGCGAGCGCAGCAGGAGATATCGCCGTATCGCAAGGCGCAAGAGGCGGAATTTATATCGGTGGCGGCATCATGCCGAAGCTTGTTTCTCAAATCAGATCAAAACAATTCATAAAAAGATTTTGTGATAAAGGACCAATGTCCGAATTCAATCAAAAAATCCCAATTCATGTCATCATTTCACAAAGCCCAGCTTTGATTGGTAGTTTTTATTCAAGATATGCTTGAATTTTCAAATTTAATTAATATTATATCCTGATTATTAGATATTTATCAGGATATATTATTGATATGGATGATATTGACAAGAAAATTTCCAATTTAATTCAAAAAAATGGCCGCTTATCAAGTGCAGAAATCGCCGCCGCTGTCGGTGTATCAGTTTCAACGGCCAACGAACGTGTTAGACGGTTAACGTCTAGCGGTATTGTGAAAGATTGGCGTGCCGTACTTAATCCGAAAAATGTCGGTGCGTCACTTTGCGCATTAATCATGGTTGATGTTAATTATGAAGGCGAAGAGAAAACCACTGAAACTTTATCCACTTTCAAAGAAATTCAAGAAATTCACCATATAAGTGGCGCCCACTCTTATTTAATTAAAATAAGAGTGGCAGATACGGATGCCTTGCAAAATTTTCTAAGTGAAAAGGTAAAACCACTTAAAGGCGTGACAGGAACAGAATCCTTCATTGTTCTTGAAACAGTAAAAGAAACCACTGAGGTGCTTATTTCATGACTAATAGTGAAACCCTCCCAAATCATATTGCGTTAATCGGCTGTGGTTTTACTGGCACAAGTGCATTTTATCAATTAGTAGACCGCTATCCGGTTTCAGAAATTACTATCTATGAAGCTAGTGGTGTATTTGGGCCTGGACTTCCTTATAAGGCCGATGAATGCAAAGATTATTTATTGAACAACACCAATGATACGCTTTGTTTAACACCCGATAATAAACGTGCCTTCATCAATTGGCTTAAGACAAACCCAAAATTACCAGACGGCATCGAGCTGCCCGCGATTGAAGATCGCGGTAATATTCCCCGCATCTTTTACGGCTATTTTCTTGAAGATGTGTTTCGCACCACTTTAACTAACGCAAGTATAAAGAACATAAAAGTTAATTTGATTTCAGAAGAAGTATCTGACATTTCAGAATCTGACGGTAAAGTTATTATCAAATCAAAAAGTGGGCAAGTAGAAGCAGATAAAGTCATCCTGACCACCGGACATTGCCCAAATAAAGATTGGTACGAAAGCCCACCAGAAGGGTCAAAAGCACTTTATTTCCCAGATCATGTTAATGAAACATCACTTGATAAAGTGCCGCTTGATGCAAGTTGTTATGTATTAGGGGCATCGTTGAGTGCCTTTGATGTTGTCGGGCGTTTCTTTTCAGAAAGTACGGGCGCCAAGTTTATCCGCAAAGAAAATGGTGAATTGGAATTTGTAGCCGGGCCCAACAAGCGCGAAATCATATTATGCTCAAGAAGTGGCCGTCTTAAAAAAATGAAAAGCCGCAAGACGAAAGATATATCACGGCAACATTTCACTGTGGAATATCTATCTTTGCTTGAACATTCTGGACACTTAACATTAGAGGATATCGCGAAAGCCATCAGAAAAGATTGCGAATTAAATAATGGTAACACACCCTGGGCAGAAATCATTGAACCCTATAAAGGATGTGAAACAATTGAAGAATTTAACAGTCGTGCTTTTGAACTTCTCACCAAAGACTTAGAAACCGCAATTAACGGAACCGAACGAAATATACTAGTTGATGTTTTTGGTGATGCGGGACTTGAAATTTGGGACATCTTTGCAGCACGTCTTGTGAGCCAAGAAGAAGAAAAAAGATTTCGTAAAAGCTATGAAACGGCAACATTAACTTATGAAGCATCATGCCCAATATTAACAGCTGAACGATTACTAGCTTTGCACCGCGCCGGCCGGTTACGGATGATCAAAGGGGTAAAAGAAGTCACTTATAACCACAATGACGACAGTTACCATATTATCCATGATTATGGAGAAGATAAAGCAAGCGTTCTGATTAACACAACAGGAAGCGTTGATCGAAACGTCGAAAGTGAGCACCAACCGCAATTTATTAGAACCATGGTCCAAAAAGGCCTTATGAAATCCTATTCATGTAGTGGTGACAAAATGCCAGGCGCAGATGTTGATATGGAAAACTTTCTTTTAACGGGATCAAAGAACATCCATTTGGCAAGTATGCTTTTATGGGGTCCCGGTTTTTACACAAGCGGGGCAATAATTATGGCTACGATTGTTGACCGAATCTTAAAATCACTGTTTAATAAATAAACGCAGGGAGAAAATATTATGAAATATACTATTAATTATACCAAGAAACTCTTTTTACTTTTTACATTTATCATTGTTGGCTGTTCAGAAAACACGACGGACAGCAATACTACCGTAACTGAGGACATAGCACCAAAACCGGTTGGAATGGTTGTAACTGCCAATCCACTCGCAACGGATGCAGGACTTGAAATATTACGTAGTGGCGGATCAGCCATGGATGCGGCTATTGCTGTTGCGTCAACCTTATCCCTCGTTGAGCCGCAAAGCTCTGGCCTTGGTGGTGGTGGTTTTATGGTTCACTATGATGCGGATACAAAAACCATTGAATATTATAATGGTCGTGAGAAAGCGCCAATGGGCGCCACAAAAGAACTTTTCTTTGATGAAAATGGTGAAAAAATTGCCTTTTCTAAAGCAAAAAACAGCGGACTTTCTATTGGTGCACCTGGTCTGGTTGCCGTTTTAAATATGGCTCATAAAGATCATGGTAAATTGCCATGGAGCGCAGCATTTGACCCTGCCCTGCGCCATGCCACAGATGGTTTTGCGGTATCCCCTCGTATGCATAACTCAATCGTAGCTTATGAAAAGAATTTTTATAAAGATGCCGCAGACGGCCCAACCGACCTTTATGAATATCTTCACCTCGAAGACGGTAGCCCGCTTCCTGCGGGTCATATCCTACAAAACCCTGATTATGCGGAAACATTGAAGATCGTCGCTAATAATCCTGATGATTTTTATAATGGGCCACTGGCTGAAAAAATCGCGGCCGCAGCTCAGCAAATGCCAAATGGTGGTACATTATCCGTTGAAGATATAGCGAATTATAACGCCGTAAAACGTGATGCATACTGTAGCACGTACCGCAACACAACTCTTTGTGGTTCTGCACTACCTTCATCATGGGTATCTGTATCAATGGTGATGAGCATCTTAAACGAAGCACCACAATTTTCAGACGCGGGTGCGGATGACCCGCAAAACTGGACACTGCTTGCTGAAGCACTGCGCATTACATATGCCGATAACAATCAATTTATTGCTGACGATGCTTTTGTTGATGTTCCAATTAAAGGATTAATGAGTGATGCTTACATCAAAGATCGCGCAAAGCTAATCTCACGTGAAGGCGCCAATAACAATATTCAGTCAGGTGATCCATGGGCTTATCAAGAACAACAAGCGAGCCTTGATTACGGTAAGGACGCCACACTTGATACACACGGCACAACCCATTTTGTTGTGGTGGATGCTGACGGTAATGCCGTATCCATGACAGCAACCGTTGAAGGATATTTCGGATCGCTCAGAATGGCTGGCGGTATGGTGTTAAATAATCAACTTACTGATTTCTCATTCGATTATGAAGACGCGGACGGCAACCCAATTGCCAATGCGGTTGCACCCGGAAAACGCCCACGTTCATCCATGTCACCAACAATTGTCCTTGATGAAAATGATGATTTTCTGATGGCTGTTGGCTCACCGGGTGGTCGCAACATCATTTCATATGTTGCCAAAACAGTAGTCGGTATCATGAGCTGGGGCCTTAGCCCACAAGAAGCCATTGACCTTCCCAATATGGTCGCAAAAACAGAACAAGTTCGCATTGAACGTAATCGCGCCAAACCTGAAATTATTCAGGCGCTTCGTGATTTTGGTTATGACGTCTTTGAATCAGAAGGTGAAATCTCTGGACTAAGTGCTGTGCTCAAACTTGACGACGGCACATTGCAAGGCGGCGCAGATCCAAGACGCGAAGGCACCGTTGGTATACTATACGACAACGAACTTTAACAACTATTGCGACGACCACGCGCCTGTGATACTAGTCCTGGCGCGTGGTCCCGTAGCTCAGGTGGATAGAGCGCAAGATTCCTAATCTTGAGGCCACTGGTTCGAATCCAGTCGGGATCACCAAACATCATTTAAATTTCTCTACGTTTTAGATATATTTCGCATCCCAAAATACATTATAGTTAAAATGAAATCTTAAATAGGAATATCTAAATGCTAAGAATTGGCATAATCGGATCAGGGTTTATCGCCGGTGTTGTGGCGGATGCAACAAAAGAAACGTCGACCGCAACGATTAGTGCTGTTTCAAGCCGCGTTAAAAGTAATGCTGAAAAATTTGCCTCCAAATATGATATTGAATATATTTTTGCGCAGTGGCAGGACATGATCCTGTCGGACACTATTGACGCAGTATATGTTGCAACCCCCACCAATGTCCGCGAAGAAATATGCGTAGCTGCGGCCAAAGCTGGTAAGCATGTTTTTGCCGAAAAACCATTTCAAAGCGAAGCGTCACTTTTGAATATAACAAATGCGGCGCGCAACAATAATGTTGCGTTTATGGATGCGACGCATTTCACGCATAATCCGCGAACGGAAAATATAAGAAAATTCTTAACTGAGAAAATAGGTGACTTAAAGCTTATAAGAAGTACATTTTATTATCCATTTGACGATAAAAATAACATTCGTTTTGACCCTAACAAAGAACCGCTGGGCTCTGTCGGCGATCTTGCTTGGTATAATATGCGGGCGATCGTTGAGTTTATTGGGGCAAAAACGGACATCGCCAAAATATCTGCCTTCAGTGAAAAAGACAAAGAGACAGACGTTATCATTCGTGCATCTGGCGCAATGATTTTTGAAGATGGAAAGATGTCCAGCTTTGATTTCGGATTTAACGCTGGCGTTTTAACAATGGATCTCGATTTATTAGGAGATAAAGGCTTGATCAGGATGGACGATTTCGTACTAGATTGGCAGCGCGGCTTTGATTTCCCAGAAGATCAATACGGGCTTGAGTATATGGTCAGAAAAGATTTAGACGGACCAGATCATTGGACAAAAATATCGATAGAAACTGATAAATCACAAAAGATACTAATGATAGAAAACTTTGTAGCCCTCACCCAAAACCCTAGGGGAAAAGCGGCAGCAGCCTCCATTGAAAAATCTTTAAAAACTCAAAAATTAGTAGATGCCTTATTTCATGCATGCAACGAAAATTAGTTTTTTGCCAATTTTCTGACCTGACACAAGTATTCTTGCCTATTCAAATGTCTGCTTTCGACCCTTAGCGGACATTGGATTTTAATAGAAATGCTGTAATTGAATAATGTTTCCAATCACCTCAATCACCGTTTCTTTTATTTCTAATTTTCAAATAATTTTCAACGAAAAGAAAGCCAATTATAGCACCGATAATAGCACAGAATATACCCATCAACATTGCCACAGCCCAAAGAGGCTCTTCAGCACTAAATTGTTTCATATAGGCATGTATCCCTAATATATAAATCACCGAGATGATGACTACAGTTTCAAGAAAAGTAGAGTTCATAATTCTAAAAATAGAAGCTAAAACGATTGCACTTATTAAAATACCAATCAACATAAGACTTCCTTCGCGCATACTAAATATTTGAATTATTCTTAATCTGTTAGACTAATCTGAACGTGATATATAATAAAGTGTAGCATATACTTGAGATTTAATAAAATTAAACGCCCGCTTTAGGTCGTTCCTGTCATTGAGCGAGTTTCTACTTTCGACCCAAAGCAAACTTTCCTAAATTCATTCGGTGGACAATTCAAAATCAAACCATTACTCTCAAGCTTTCAAAAATGGGGAGAATATTCTTGTATCAAATTTTAAATATACAAATTCGATTAATAGTCGCCATTTTATTTTTAAACTATTCACAAGTAAGTTTATCGGAAGAAACAGAAGTAAAATTGGAAGGAACCTCTTATTGCCCGCTTGGATCTTGCAAAGGTTATGATGTTAGAAACTATTACCCTGATCCTGAAGTTGCAAAAGTAATATTAGATCCTAGCTTTTTTAGTGTGCCTGTCCCACCTAATTTAAACAATGATTGGTCAAGAATGGCCGCGGAAATAGATTGGATACCAAGAGATAGCGATTTTCGAACTCGTTATTCTAAAAGCGTTGGGGTATGTTCAAATGACTTTACTCACATTATCCAGAAAGATAAAGATTATTCAAAAGTCTTCGATATAAAAAAAAATAGAATAGCAAAAGATACCGGCTATGAAGGAGAAAATTTTGAAATTCGGGAGCCTGAAAATTTGGCTGAGCGTGATGGTGATTATTATGTATGGAAAGATAATAATGTAACTAATCTTACGGGTGTTAAAATGATAGTTCTGAACGGTAATTTAATGAATGATAGTTCACTACTTAGTGGTTTTATCAATGTTAATGTGGTTTATGATAATTATGAAGATTGTCGCAAAGAAGATCCTAGACTTCCAGAAATACCAGACCCAAGAATGAAGTTTAACTTGGATTGATGTTTAATACTTATGCCGATGTCCGCTTTGTGTCAAAAGAAGACATCCATCCATCTCGCATGAAAAACTAGCATATTCATCGAAACGGACTATACTTCATATTTCTTATATGCCAGATATTAGACAATTGAGAAAACGATATGGATAAAGTCAAACTTGGTAAATTAAACGTAATTTCAATCTACATAGCATGGGTATTTCTTGCACTCTTAATTACTAGTTTGATACTTTTAATTATATCACAGGGATTAGGTCTTCTTCTTTTTACTATTAGCCTGGGAGGCTTGCTAGCTTGCGCGATCATTCACGGTATTTTAGGTTATTTAGTCAGATGCCCTAATTGTAACAAGTGTTTGACAGTCCAGGGTTTTGGCAAAAATTTTCATTACGGCAATCGATTTCTAGTTGGTTGGTCGTACGTAGCTGTTAGATGGTTTTCCGGCTCTGTCCAATGCATCCACTGTGGAGTTGAGGTGAACACAAATAAGTTAAAATGATGAATTTATTTAGGAAACTCTTCAAAATCCGCTATGGGTCGAAAGTAGACACTCAAAGTATTCGTATAAAGAATGGGTTGTTGATTAATAATTCTGCTCAAATGGAATAAATTTTAAGTACCGCAAAAGGTTTCATGTACTATTTCGGTTGCCATGGGTGCTTGTTCTAGATCGGCATATTCGGGTTGTTCAGAGTATGGATTGCGATACGCATCGACCAGTCGATTAAAGACTTTAAAGTCCCCTTGCTCACCGGCAGCAATCGCCTCTGCTATGCGGTGATTACGGGGAATGAGTATTGGATTATAGGATTGCATAGTCTTGAGGCAATCTTGTTCATTGCCACCATCAAGAGTTATAAATTCGCGCCATTTTTTAAGCCAGTCATCACATGCGGCAGGGTTTTTAAATAAACGACACAATGGGCTCGTTTCACCGCCATCATATACTTTTGTAAGGTGTCTAAAAAAGAGTGTGAAATCCACCTCATTTTCGGTCATGACTTCAAAGGTAAGGGAGATCAGGTCATTTTGGTTTTCATCGTCAGAAAGCAAGCCAAGTTTCCGACTGAATTTCTTAAAGATGGATATTTGAAACAATTCATTAAAATGTTTGATGGCGTCCTCTGACGCTATTTTGGCGCGTTCAAGATCATCATCGATCAGTGCTAGCAACGTATCGGCAAGTCTCATTAAATTCCATTGGCCAATTTCGGACTGTTTACCCCAGGCATAACGACCATATTGATCAATCGAACTGAAGACTTTATGCGGATGAAAGTCATCCATAAAAGCACAAGGGCCATAATCAATTGTTTCACCCGCGATTTGCACATTATCCGTATTCATGACACCATGAATGAAACCAAATGACATCCATTTGGCAATGAGTTCGGCCTGCCGTGCGGCGATAAGTTTTAGCAGCTCTGCATAGGGGTTCGCCGCATTTAACGCATCGGGGTAATGGCGTTCAACCACATAATCCGCCAATATTTTTAACGAGCCATTATCTTGGCGTGCATAGAAATATTGAAATGTTCCAATACGAACATGACTTTGCGCGACACGGGTAAAAACGCCCCCTGGCTCAAGTGTGTTTCTTACGACATTTTCGCCAGTGGTTACGGCAGCAAGCGCGCGTGTGGTTGGTACACCAAGTACTGCCATCGCCTCACTGACAATATATTCACGTAATACCGGCCCAAGCGCCGATTTACCGTCACCACTGCGTGAGAAAGGCGTATGTCCTGATCCCTTTAATTGAATATCGCGGCGGATACCATCATTGCCAATGACCTCACCGATTAAAAGCGCCCTGCCGTCACCAAGTTTTGGTGACCATCCACCGAATTGATGCCCCGCATAGGCCATCGCAATGGGGTCTGATCCTTTCGGCAAAGCCTGCCCCGAAAGCATTGCCAATCCCTCTTTTGATTGTAGCCAATCGACATCAATGCCCATGATATCGGCTAATTCAGTGTTGACCCTTATTAAGGTTGGCTCTGGTGGCGCACTTGGGTTCACTTTTTTAAAAAAATTTTCCGGCAACCGCGCATATGAATTATCAAAGGGGATTTGCAATAAATTAACCTCGTACGAAAAAATGAAATGACGTCTATAGATTATATAGTGAGCATCCGCATTTTAACAAGCGAGGAAAGTCCGTTATTTTGAGACGTTCTCAAGAAATGAAAGTACGGCTGCCCATTCTGCGTCCGTATTATGTTTCGTTCTATCCGTAACCAACATAGATGAGCCATGAACACCATTTTCGGCCACATGCATTGTGTAGCCGGAAGCTTTAAAAAGTTCAAATTGTGCAATGTTCGTTTCATTTTTAAGTTCAGAAGCGGGACGTAAAATCATAACATGCACCGATATTTTCCCTGCTTGGCCGCTTGGTTGGCAATTTCCCATAAATTCACCTTCTGCCGGGGAAAATGAAAGCACCGCTAAAACATCACCCGCTTCACTTGCGGCGACTTTAAGGACGAGGGCCGCACTATAACTGTTCCCCCAAAGGATTTTCTTACTGTTCGGATATTTTTCATTAGCAAATTTAAGGGTAGAAATCACATCAGGAAGAACCTCACAAAATGGTAAACGTTCAATGCCCAGAGCCTCCAAGGTTCTATTGTTTACATCATCGCGGTTACCACCCCCACGGGCATCAACCGCAAGTACATTATATCCGTTTTCGACCAGCCGTGCCGTTATGTCATTATATTCACCGCGCGCATTCCATCCTGCCTGATGATGTAGCATAATAAGCGGAGCGTCATCATTTCCTGCATAATAGTCACCGTAAATTGTCGTACCATCGATCCCTATAAATTCAATTTCTTCGGCCATAAGCCCTGTGATTAAGCCAATATAAAAAATAACTGCAGTGATAAAAAATTTCATGATGTCTCCTATTTTTCAAAACCTTAAATCAATTGTGAGCAAAGGTCAAAGCAGCTTGAGTAGCATATCTAATTTAGTCACCCTTTATAATACAATTCTATTTTCTTATGGTTGTTATTGGAAAAGCAATATATTTAGCGGTTATAAAGACATAAATCACAGTTAATTAAAGGTAAATAATATTTATTTATTAAATATTAAACATTAAATAAAATCGTTATACAAATATATAAATTTCGATATAATATTTTCATGTTTAAAATAAGTTGTTTTGGAGAATGACTATGAAACATTTTAAAATGAACAAAAGTAGCGAAAAAGAAATCTATTCCGGATTGGATTACTACGACTATTCAGATTTCGATGATGATTATTATTATGACCTCATCGAAGAAAAGACCGATAAACGGTCAAAACGCAAACGTCCTAATCGTAAAAGCTCAAATTATGCACATGCATTTCACAGCTATATAAAGGACTATTAGCAAGTTCACAAATACGGGAACAACAAGCCGTTCTATAAGACTCAATATTGATCTATCCTGAGTACTTATAAACGGCTTGTTTCATTTTGAAGGTTTAGAGAATTCTTTTTTTATAACATTTATCCCTTGTTGAATATTTTTAATCAATTCGATATCAATATTATCAGAATAGGCCAAGTAAGCTGGATACTTAAAGCTGGGAGCCCAATCAACAATACGGATATCACCGTTGTCGATTAGAGGCTGAGCAATCCGTTTTGGAAAATAGCCGCTCGAAGGTGTCAGTAATAAATATTTGATCCCTAAAGAACCCATATCAAGTGAAACACCGTGTGTCGTAATTTCTGGAAAATTCAATGCGTGATCACTGATAAATTCTGGACCCCAATCAACAAAAACATAGTCATGATCGAAAACCTCGGTGTTATCCGGGAGGGAGGAAACCAGTACGAGTTCTTCTTCAAATATTTGTTTTATTTTAAAGCCGGGTCTGTTCTCAGGGCGATACATAATGGCAATATCCAATGACCCCTCGGTAAGTTTTTGCATGAGGTCTGGCGAATATCCCAATTCGGTTTTAATTGCCACTTCCGGCATATGAATTCTCATCCATGGTAGTAAACGCATTAAAAAATCATCCCAGAGACTGACTTGTCCTCCGATGACCAGAAGCGCTTCCATTTGTTCTCCTAAACCAACAGATAAACGGGCTTCGTCCCATATTCTAGCCAGTGCAATTCCATGTTTTAGAAAATGTTTACCCGCAACTGTTAGTCTTGCGCCTTGCTTGTTACGTTCAAACAGAGTGGCACCCAATTGCTCTTCCAGATTTTTTATACGAATACTCACCGTTGACTGTGTTACAAACACCTTTTCTGCAGCCGCAATAAAACTTCCCGTATCGGCGACGGCTATAAATGTTCTAATTTGTGGAATGTCCATTATTACATCCTTTTAATATTTAATTTCTAAATAACATTATCATAAAATATTCAATATTCGAATTTAAATTTTTCGGATATTATCCCCCGTAAATGATAACAATAAAATTGGATCTAACATGAGTGAAGTTGAGCAAAACGGCTTTTTAACAGTAGACATACCGGCAATTAATAATTCGGACAACAATATATCTGCCGAAGCAGAACTTCTTGGTGATAGCAATAGTAAAGGCGTTAAATCCATGACATCAGAAGAATATAAAGCGATGATTGAAAAACTTTATTTCAAATAATCATATCTAAATTGTTATTTTTCTGGCGATTGAAGTAATATTTTCCTTTAAATAAGTGCTTATAATTTTTGCATTTTTCAAGAGAGAAATATTATTGAAATTCTCAATAGATACCATTTAAAAAATTCGATATTCAAATACAGAATTGTAAATACTATTGAGTTAAAATTGTTTAAATTTTGAGAGAAAAGCAATGATTTTAAACCTGCAAAATGAGCGTCATTTAAAGTTATCAAACTATCATCTCAGCGATGTCGATTATGACCCAGAAGATGATTTGGATTTCGACGAAGATTTGGATTTCGACGAAGATTTAGATTTTGAGGACGATGAAGAAATTGAAGACGATGATGATTTTGAAGTATTAGACTTTGATGAAGATGGTGCAGATACAAGCAGCGGTTATTACCCGTACTTCAGATCAAACAAACAACGATATGACGACGAATATTAATTCTCCTTCTTCAAAACACACCCATAACAGTTATTATAAAGGGGAACGATGGCAGACCAAAATTCAACTCAATAAAAAAATCCATTATTAGTCTTCATTTTTTCACTAAATTGATGAAAAAATAATCTATTTAATATTTCAGAGTTACATGTTCACTACGCTTTACATGTGTATAATTAGGCATTATTAAGTAGTCATTCACAAATTAAGTAGGTGGGAAAAGTTATGGGAAAAAATATCATTTGGTTGCGTAGTGAATTTCGAAAAACGGAACGTCGTACGCCATTATTACCGAAAGGCGCAAAAGAGCTTCTTGATGACGGCTATCAAGTCATTGTTGAAAGATCACAAAACCGCATCATTAAAGATGGCGAATATGAGGCTGCCGGCTGTGAAATGGTTGATCCCGATGGTTGGAAAAACCCACCTGAGAACGCCATTATTCTTGGGTTAAAAGAATTACCGGATGATCCGGAAGTTATAAAAAACCCTCATATTTTCTTTGCACATGCCTATAAAGAACAAGCAGGCTGGAAAGAGATGCTAACCCGTTTTGACAAAGGCGGTGCAGACCTTCTTGATATTGAATATATGACACGTGAAAATGGAATACGTTATGTTGCCTTTGGTTACCGTGCTGGATATATGGGAGCGGCGCTTGCGCTTCTTCATTGGAATAGTAAAGAAGCGGGTAATGGTGATTATTTAAATCAATCACTAACCCCATTTGAAGATGCCGATATCCTTGATGAAACTATTGAGAAGCTAGGCGAAGGCGCGAAAAAACCAAAAGTGCTTATTATTGGTGCGGGTGGACGGTGTGGTACAGGTGCATCGGACATATTTGAACGTCACGGCGCGATCATCACAAAATGGGACCGAGAAGAGACAACGAACCTAGACCGAGAAGCATTAATGGATCATGACATAATGATCAATTGCGCGTTTATAAAGAGCAAGCAGCCACCATTCATTCGCAAAGAAGACATCAAAGCAGGAACTAGATTTTCCATTGTGACGGATGTGTCCTGCGACCCCTTTAGCGACTTTAATCCCATTCCCATTTATAATGAACCGACCAGCTGGGACGAACCTTATTTGGTTGTGAATGGTGAAGATGGTAAATCAATTGATCTTATTGCCATTGATAATCTTCCGTCATTGTTACCGCGCGAATCCAGTGAAGAATTCGCCGGTCTAATGCTTCCGGAACTTAAAAAATTAAATGGCCGCGAAAATGCGCAAGCCTGGGTCTCGGCGAAAGCCAGCTTTGATGAAGCTGTCGCTAAAATGAAAAATAGCTAATTTATTAATATAAAGAGATAAAAATGTCATCAGAAAAACCTTCTATTCATTGGATTGGTGCAGGATTAGCATCTGGTCCTGGTCTTGTATCCCTTGCCAACAAATGGAATGAGGCAACAGTATGGGATATGGTACTAGATAGAGCGCATGAATTACAAAAAGAAGTGAGCGCTGACGCAACATTAAACGTTAAGCAATTAAACCTCGCTGATGAAGCATCGCTAAAAAACTTTCGCGATACGTTAAATAATGGCGATATCATTATTTCGATGTTACCCGCCACTTTCCATGTTCAAGTGGCGCACATTGCCCTTGATGAAAAATGTCATTTGGTGACTTCAAGTTATTTAAATGATGAGATGGTGGTCTTAAATGATCAAGCCGTTGATAAAGGGCTTTCATTTGTCAATGAAGTTGGCCTTGATCCTGGAATTGATCACCTCTTGACGCATTTAATCGTTGATGAAGCCCGGAAAAATGGTGTTCTTGGTAAAGGAAATCAACTTGATTTCATTTCTTATTGTGGTGGCTTCCCCGTTATTACCAATGATTTTGCTTATAAGTTCAGCTGGACACCGCTTGGCGTGTTAACGGCCCTTAAAAACCCGGCACAGCTTATACAAGATGGTGTTGAAACAACAATTCCTACGGCATGGGAAAACATCAAAGAAATTGCCATTCACGGCGAAACATTTGAAGCATACGCAAATAGAAACAGCATTCCATTTGTTAAAGAATATGCCTTAGAGAATGAAACCAATCTTCGTACATTCGTTCGCGGTACTTTAAGGCTTTCCGGTTGGGAAGCGGCGTGGCAGGATATTTTTAAAGTCATGGAAAATGCAACCATGGACGATCTTAAAAATCTTTCCGATGAACTATGGTCAAAATATCAATATGACGATGGTGAAGAAGATCGCGTTGTCCTTTATGTTGCGCTAAATTCAACTGACGAAAATGGTGATACGTGGGAAACGTCCCTTACCCTTGATACCACTGGAACAGGTTGGAGATCAGCCATGGCGAATACTGTATCATACACGGTAGCCGAAGCCGTAAGCGCATTAATGGAAAATAGATTAAGTGCAGGCGTTCAAGCCGCACCACATGATATTGATGAGGCGCGCCTATGGCTTAAAGGATTAAATGAAAAAGGACTTGAATTTAAAGCCGTTAATATCGAACTTTAATTTAAGGCTAATCTTCTTTTTTAACGCTATGACCACCGAATTGGTTACGCAGTGCAGAAACCACTTGTCCTGTATAACTTGGGTTGCCCGTTGAATCGAGACGGAACTGAAAAGACGCTTCAATAACGGGAGCCGGAATATTTTTGCTGCTTCCGTCTTTTCCAACACAATTTTTCGCCTCGGCAACGGTCCATTGCCCCTCACCGCTATGTGAAACTTCACCAGAGATCGCGGTTAATTCAACGCCTTCTTCTTTATAAGCATTTTCAAGCCAGCCAACGAGGCGAGATTCAATCACGCTTCCCGTATTATAAATTCTTGAAACTTCCTGAAGATCTAAGTCAAAGCGGCTTTCTTTTAATATTTCGAACCCTTCGCCAATAGCCTGCATCATACCGTATTCAATACCGTTATGTACCATTTTCACATAATGACCGGCACCTGTTTCCCCCATATAGGCATAGCCACCTTCGATGCATAAATCTTTAAAGAGCTGTTCATATTTATCAAATTTTTCGCGCGCACCGCCAATCATCATACAGGCGCCATTGCGTGCACCACTTGGGCCACCACTAACACCAACATCCATGAAAACAAGTCCCTTACTTTTAAGCTCTTGCCCTCTTCTAACCGTTTCCTGATAGTTGGAATTCCCGCCGTCCATTATCACATCACCCGGATTAAGTATGGATGACAAATCAGATAACACATCATCAACAATATTATGTGGTACCATGATCCAGATTAATTTTTCACCGGATAATTTTGTTTCAAAGTCACTTAAATTGTCTACTGTCTCTGCACCGGCGGCTTCGGCCTCTTTGCGTGCGGCTTCGTTTGGATCGGTTGCGACAACCTCATGCCCGTTTTCAAGTAATAATTTGACCATTCCAAGGCCCATTTTACCAAGACCAATATATCCGATTTTCATTTAACTTAATTCCTGTATCATTCAAATAGTGTGTGAAAAGCTGCAACACATTAAGCGGCTCTTAAATAATAATGCAAGATAAATTTATATGTTTCACACTGGTATTGGGAGTTCTAATGTGTAAAAATTATTGCAATCTAGTAAAGGAAGAAAAATGTCACAGGCGATTTAACCGAAGAAGAACGTCAAAAAATATTTGAGATCGCAGAAAAATGCCCCGTCCATAAAACAATAACGGGTGAAATTATTATTGACGCGACGCTTAAAGATTAAAGTTCGGTTCTAATAGTCCAAAGTTCAGGAAAGAACCTGTGGTCAACTGCCTTCTTAAGCCACCCTACACCCGCTGAGCCGCCTGTGCCCGGTTTGAAACCAAGAATACGTTCAACCGATACAAAGTGCCTATGGCGGTACTGCGAAAATATATCAGCCAGTTCGGTTAATCCTTCACCGAGCATATATAATTCATTGGTGGGAGTTGGATCAGAATAGACCTTAAGCCATGCGGCTTCTACAGATGCGTTTTCCTTATAAACTTCCGTCCAATCGCGATCCAATGCGGCAGCATCAATCGCAAATTCATTTCGGGCTAATAGCCTAATAACATCATCATAAATACTAGGAGAAGAGAAATTTTTTAAAATCGCAGGATAAACATGAGGCACATTGCTGTGGGCCTCACACATATGTTTATTTTTATTGCCTAGAATAAATTCAATATGTCGATACATGAAGGAAAGCTGACCAGACGCGACACTTAAATAATCCCTGAATTGATTAAAACCGTCCGTACGTATCGTCGAAAGCACATCCCACACATTCACAATTAATTTTAAAATCTTCTTAGAGCGGTCCATAATCACAAATGCATTAGCAATATCATCATCACGAATACGAAGCTGTAAATTATATAGTTCAAAATAAAGCGATTTAAAAAGTAATTCTTTTGCCTGCCCCATAATTATAAAGCACATTTCATCATACCCTTGTGAACGAGGATGCTGAAGACTTAGAAGCAGGTCAATACTTTCATAATCAATATAAGGGTTACTGTTTCCATAAAAGTTCGTAATCGGCTCGCCGTCAGTTTCAAGAACTTTTTCCTCGCGGCTTTGATCGTCTTTTACATCCATTGGTCTTGGGTGCGGTGAACCGTCAACGCCATTTGGGTCAACAATTTCCGGAATGACAAATTCAAAGCTCATTAAAAACTCCTGTTATATTTCGATATTAAAAAAGCGTGCCGCATTCGCGCCCAAAATGGAAGCTTTTTCATCATCCTTTAATGATGGATGATGACGCACCAAAGCACCCATATCAATTTCACCAAGAGGAAATGGGTAATCCGTTCCAAACATCACCCGCTCTGAACCACTGCATTTCACAAGTAAATCAAGTGCATCATTGCTAAATACCGCGCTATCAACGAAGAAGCGATTAACATAACTTGATGGTAAATTAGGGCAATCTTTTCTTACGATATCTCTTTCCCGCCAGGCATTATCAACACGCCCCATAAGATAAGCAAAACTACCGCCGCCATGGGCAAAACAGAGTTTTAAACTTTTTGGCAATCTTTCAAATGCACCGGATAAAATCAGAGAAAGAATGGAAAGTTGTGTTTCCGCAGGCATTGCAACGAGCCACTGAAGCATATAGTTTGGCATACGTTCCGGCGACATCATATCCCATGGATGTATCAGTACCGGTGCATCAATGCTTGCACAGTGTTGCAGAAAAGTAATCAACCCTTCATCATCAAGGTTTTTATCACCAACATGATTGCCAATTTGAACGGCCACATGACCACTCTCCATGGCACGGCCCACTTCTTTACATGCTAAGTCAATATCTTGTAATGGCACCTGACACATTGTTTTTAATCGCCGGGGATTATGTTCACACATTTTAAGGGCTTCATCATTCATAAGTTTTGCATATTCAAGCGATTCTTTAGCCGGTTTTTCATAAACAAAAAGTATAGGTGTCGCACACATAATTTGAATATCAACACCATATTTATCAAGTTCTTCAATGCGGCGTGCGGGATTCCAACATGCATCATAAATGGGGCGATAATCTTTACCGTCCAAGGTGATCATCCCTTTTTCAGCAGATACTTTTCGAAATCCCGGCCAAGAACCGCTCCCAAAACGGGTTTCCATATCCAAGATGCTGTCTGGATAGAAATGTGAATGAATATCAATAATCATACTAAAGCTTTACCCACCCTTCTGGTGGTTTTCCTTTTCCAGGATGAATTTCACCACAATTTTTACACGTTCGAGCCTCTATATCATCGTGATAGTTTTGATAGACCTTTGGAAGTTCAGTGACGATCATACTAGGGTCTTCAAGTGATACTTCGACGCGGTGCACTTTTTCACCGCAATTAAAACAATACCATTCAAACCCTTCCATCATGCCTTTTTCACGCGGTGCTTCTATCACTAGCCCGATTGAACCTTCTTGTGGACGTTGTGGTGCATGAATAGCATGGGCAGGCATTAAAAACACCTCTCCTTCGCGAATAGGAACATCATAAATAATGCTATCTTCAACAATTTTCAGCATCATGTCGCCCTTGATCTGATAAAACCATTCCTGAACCGGATCATCATGAAAATCGACACGTGTATTTGGCCCGCCAACAACCATTACAATCATACCTGTGGTTTCATCATGCAGCATTTTATTACCCACAGGGGGCTTTAGCAGTTCTTTATGTTCTTCGATCCATTTTTCAAAATTAAATGGCCTAAATTTTGGATGTATTGGCATTCTTATTCCTTCTTATATGCAACGGCTTTTATTTCAATAAGCAGATGAGGGTGCGGCAATTGATGTACAGCAATAGTAGTTCTAGCAGGGCCTGTTTCAGCATTAAAGAATTCCCCGTAAACATCATTATATCCTTTAAAGTCATCCATACTCATAAGGTAGGTGCTGATTTCAACGAGATCAGATAATTCTACACCAGCCGCTTTTAATGTCGTTTCGATATTTTTAATAACGGCGCGGGTTTGCTCCTTTATATCAAGTGATAAATTACCATTTTCATCAATTTCCACGCCAATATGACTATTATCTTCGCGACGTGAACTCGTTCCCGATACAAAAATAAAATCGCCCGCTCTTTTAAAATGTGGATATGCTCCTAGCGGCTTTGCCTTTCCATCAATTATATTATTAGTCATTTTTTTCCTTAATGTTTCAAACAGATGGTAAGAGGTTCAGAATAAAATTCTAAGCTGTGAATGCCCCCCTCACGACCGATACCGGATAATTTCACACCTCCGAAAGGAGTGCGCAAATCACGTAAAAACCAATCATTTACCCAGCAAATTCCAACTTCCATCTGCCTTGCAATACGTTCTGCTTTTTCCATATCGGTTGTCCATATTGCTGCTGCCAAACCATAATCACTTTCATTAGCACGATTAACGACTTCGTCTTCTTGATCAAATGGGAATACATGGCATACAGGGCCAAATATTTCTTCATTCACGCAGCGCGCATCATCATTAAGACCCGTCCAGATGGTTGGTTTAATAAAGGCACCATTATCACGGTCATCCCCAAAGTCAGGCGTACTTCCTCCTGTGACCAATGTTGCCCCCTCCTCTATAGCAAGCGAAAAGTAGGAAAGAACCTTTTCTCGGTGCCGGCGTGAAATAAGCGGCCCCATATCGGCACCCTCTTCTGGTCTACCTATTTTGATATTTTCTGCACTCTCTTTTAAAGCAGCAACAAATTTATCAAAAATGGGCCGTTCAACGTAAACTCGTTCAGAACAAAGACACACTTGTCCACAATTTGAAAAGGCGGAACGAATTGTACCAGCCACAGCCTTTTCGAAATCAGCATCTGCAAAGATAATAGCCGCGTTTTTACCGCCAAGCTCGAAAGAAACAGGTTTAAGTTTATCAGCAGCATTTTTCATGATTGCTGTGCCCGTTTTGCTTTCTCCGGTAAATGTAATCGCATCTACATTTGGATGGGCCACCATAAATTCACCTGCTGAGCCTGGACCAAAGCCGTGCACCAGATTAAACACACCTTTCGGCATGCCAACACTATCCATCACCTCAGCGAGTAAGGTCGCGGTTGACGGAGTTTCTTCTGATGGTTTAACAATCACAGCATTACCCGCGGCGAGTGCAGGTGCCACTTTCCATGTCATTAAAAGCAGTGGTAAGTTCCACGGTGAAATAACCGAAACCACCCCCATTGGCTTATTAACGATTTTATTTGTCGCCCCACGACCATCCAGTGTTTCCATTTCAAACGACGCTTCTGATTGCTCAAGCACAAGATCCGCAAAAAAACGAAAGTTTGCAGCACCACGCGGAATATCAATATTTTTAACCTGCGCATAGGCTTTACCAGTGTCTGCAATTTCGGCCGCCACAAAATCATCAAATCGCGCCGCGATCTCATCTGCCACTTCGTGTAATTTTGCGGCCCTAGCGTCAACTGACATTAATCCCCATTCGCCGTTCAATGCTTCTTTCGCGGCAGATACTGCCTCATCAACCAATTTGTCATCAGCTTCTGAAACTAACGCAACAAGGCTGCCATCAATGGGACTGATGTCATCAAAATAATTTTCTGTATCAACAAACCGTCCAGCGACATAATTTTTCAATATTTTGGATGAGGGCAATTTAAGCTCCGATAGATTTTTTCAATTATTGAAGAATATAGATTATTTGTATAAACTAAAAATAACAATACTGTTTGTCGTTATAATAAAAAATATATACCGAAGAAGATTTAAATCATGTCCGCCAGTTAACTGGAATACCACCTTTTATACCGTTTAAAATTTAGGCAGTTAAGATTGCTTGTCGCAGTAGATGAGCAACGCAATATTTTAAAGGCATCAGAACAACTTAATATTGCGCAACCCGCCGCCACAAAAAGTATCCGCGAATTAGAAGATATCTTAGGTGTTTCACTTTTTGATCGTTCATCACGCGGTGTAACACCGACACCTTATGGCGAGGTCGTAATCAATCATGCGAAGTTAATCTTAAGTCAAGTGAGGCAGATCAGCGAAGAAGTAACATCAATAGCGCAAGGTGTAACCGGACACATCAACATAGGTACATTGCTCGCCGCTTCACCTACCTTGATCCCGAAAAGCGTTTTAAAATTAAAAAAAGAACGTCCAAATATTACTGTTACCATCATCGAAGGTACAAACGACAAACTAATGCCGGCGCTTCGCACGGGTGATATTGATATCGTGGTTGGAAGGCTTCCTGAATTTCGAGAACGCGAAGGTATCAGTCAAGATGTGATTTACGATGAACCTATTGCCATTGTTGCGAGAAAAAATCATCCATTATTAGGTGAAAATAATCTTGAGTTTGCCAAGTTAAAGGAATTTGACTGGATTTTACCACCTACATCTACATCATTAAGGCGGCAAATCGAAAGTGAGTTTCGAAATGAGGGTCTTGAGCCACCGCGTGAAAGCATAGAATCTATTTCCATATTAACCAATTTCAAATTATTGCGTGAAACCGATATGCTAGCGGCAATGCACCTCCATGTTGCTGAGCACAATGAAGCTCTTGCCGTTTTACCCATTTCATTTAAAGGCGCAACAAGTGATGTTGGGGTTAGTTACCGGTCCAATTACACACTCTCAACGGCAGTGTCATATTTTATTGAAACATTAAAAAATGTGACCACAAATATTGATAAACTTTAGCCAAATTTTGGCAACACCCCAATTGCCGCCAGTACAAAGCAATTAGCCAGAAATGCCGTATATATCAAAATAACATTGATGAGCTTATCGCCGCCCCACACACGAAATTCAGTGTTATCATATTTTTTGCGACTTGCCCGAACACAAAGTGCAGGGATAAGAGCCGCCATTACCATTCCGACAAGTCCAACAAGACCAATGGCATAAAGAAACCCATTAGGGAAAAACACACCGCCAATGGTTGGGGGTATAAACGTAATAGCCGCCGTTTTAAATCGTCCGATACCATCATCACCAAATTTGAATTTATCGGCAATAAAATCAAATAACCCCAATGACACACCAAGGAAGCTAGAAACCACAGCCATATTGGCAAAGGCATTGACCAGTGCAGATAAGTTTGCGCTTCCCCCAACCATGTTTAACGCACCAACAATGTCACCTATATTGCCACCGCTTTCGATAATCGGTTTAAATTCTTCGCGTCCAATGTTTCCCTGCGTCACCATCAACCAAAGTGCATATACAGTTAGTGAAAAAAGTGACCCATATAGAACGCTTTTTTGAATTCTTTCTGGATCTTTTCCATAATATTTCATCACGCTTGGAATGGTGGCATGATACCCATATGAAGCAAGGAAATAAGGAAGCGCCGCAAAAATAAACGGCATATATTCGGCTTTATTATCTAGCAGGACTGGCAATTGAATCCTCGTGGTAAATTCACCCATTGAAAGCAGAAACGTAATCACCATTCCCCCCACAATTATGGTATTGACACGCCCAACCATGGCCGTGCTTACCCATACAATAAATGCCAGTCCAAACGCGAAGGTTAGCCCCGCAACAACTGGAGGAAGGCTAAGTCCTAACGATGCTTCAATAGTATGACTAACGATAGAGCCACCGCCACTGATATAGGCATAAGTGAGCACATAAAGTACGAATGCAAATGTAATCCCGTTAAACAAATTCCATTTTGCCCCAAGCGTATCCTTCACAAAAGTATCGAAGCTTGAGCCACGGGGATAGTTCAAATTGGTTTCAACAACCATTAGTCCAGAATTATAAAGAAGGAACCAACTAATCACGAGCGCCACGATAGACCACGTAAACCACATACCTGATGTAATTATAGGCAAAGAAAACATACCAGCTCCTACGGTCGCGCCTGCGATGATAGCTGTCCCAACCAATATTGATGGTTTTTTCGTTTCTTTTGACATTAATCTTTCCCTCTGTTAAATTGGGTCATAACCCCAATCATCCGGTATATTTTTATTAATATGCGTGATGAGATCACTATTTTTCATAAGAACTGCTAACCCTAATGCAAGTGTATTATAGGGCCGCTTTGTTTCATGAAATTGATTTTGATATTTATCTTCAACCATCATGCGTCCAACATGCCAATTTAAAGCGGCGGCTAACGCCTTACCTTCCAGCGCACCCTTAAAGGCAGCATCATAGTCAGCACATGTAATTAGATCGATTTCAGGATATTTATTTTTAATTTCATTCGCTAATGGGCCACGCTCTGGCGTAATAACCGATGTCGGCACTTCACCCTCCGCAAGCATTCTATTTGATTTTGGGATAAACCATGCGCCGCCACTAACAATAATTGGTTTTGTAAATTGGTATTTTTCTTGTCGCTCAGGCGTAATACCAAGTGCAGCAACCGCGTCCACTTTTCCCTTTTCCATATTTGGAATAAGCTCAGGTAAATTCGTCGCAATAAAATTAAATTGAATATTGGACGTCGCAAAAATTTCTTTCAATCTCTCAATGATTAAACCTTGTGGTTTGCCGTCTCCTCTTTTGCTTAAGGGGGCGAAATCTGGATTATAAGCAACCTTAATCACGGGCATGTTGATCACCTAATTTCATTATAAGTTCATCAGTTGAATATAGATCAACGAACAATCGACCAAGCGCATTAAGCGCATTATTATGATCATCATCATTTGAAGCCGCATTCGCATCCGTCACCATAATGGTTTTATAATTCATCATCATCGCATCACGCGCCGAACATTCACAGCAAACATCAGTCAAAGTACCCGTGATAAATACAGTATCAATGTCCGCGCTTTTTAGTTGCGCATCAAGATTACTCGACCCCTGCATGAAGGCGCTATAACGGTTTTTTTCAATATGTAAATCTGACGGCTTGACGTCAAAACCTGACCATAGCTTATGCCCGTCTTTCCCTTTAACCAGATTTTCCATCATCGCTTTGCGTCGATCATCTGAAAACAAATTATTTAACACGGACCATTCTTGATAAGTATCCTCATCAAAGGTTGAAATAACCCAGACAACCTTTCCTCTTGCTTTTCTAAGCGCGGATGCCAGCCTATTGATGTTAGGGACAATATCGCGGGCAACGGGAACTTCAGCAGCCATACCCGGTTTCATAAAATAATTTTGCATATCAATAACCACGAGTGCCGCTTTAGAGGCATCTATATTTTCAAACGCAAAACGTCGTCCGCCTCTGCGATTTATGGCCGTCTTGATGGTTTCTTCGGTAATATTTGTTTTATGCATGTCGGTACGATATATCTTTCATATGAACATGAAAAGAAATAATTAAAAGTAGGTTGGAACTCAAAATGACAAATAAAAAATGGGATAACATTGGACCCGCGACCAAATCCGTCTGGGCCGGCGAAGAACAATCTTTTTTCGAAGGCGCCGCACAAGTCCCTGTTGTTAATAGTGTTTCCTATAGCCACGATGATGTTGATGAATGGTTAGATGTAGCCCTCGGCAAAAAACAAGGCCATATCTATAGCCGAAATACAAATCCCACCGTTAAAGTATTTGAAGAAAAAATGCGCGTCCTTGAAGATGCCGAGGCCGCCACAAGTTTTTCCACCGGCATGGCCGCTATCAGCGGCATTTTATTCGCGCTTATGTCACCTGGAAACCGCATCGTTTCGGTGAAAGATACATATGGCGGCACAAGTTTTGTTTTTATGGATCATATGCCGCGCTTTAATGTGGATGTCACCATGTGTGATACCCATGATCAAGATCAGATTGAAGCTGAAACCTTAAAAGGATGTGATCTGTTATATCTTGAAACACCAACCAACCCGACTATGAAAGTGCTCGAATTAAAGCGTCTTATTGCGGCAGGGAAAAAAGTGGGCGCGATTGTGGTCGTCGATAATACATTTGCAACACCGATCAATCAAAATCCGATCGCCCTTGGTGCTGATCTTGTGGTCCATAGTGCGACTAAGTTCATAGGCGGACATTCCGATGCGCTTGGTGGCGTTGTTTGCGGCAGTAACGAATTAATAGATAAAATTTACGGTTTTCGCGAAATAAATGGCGCGACACTTGATGCCAATTCGGCTTATTTATTATTGAGAGGATTAAAAACATTAAAACTCCGCATTGATCAACAAAATGCTAACGCCTTGGCTCTTGCGTCATTTCTTGAAAACCATAACAAAGTCGACAGTGTTTTTTATCCGGGACTTGAAAATAACCCCTTCCATGAAATTGCCAAAGAACAAATGAACGGCTTTTCCGGTATGCTCAGCTTTTCCTTGAAGGGTGGTTTTCAATCCGTGCGTAACTTTTTACCGCAAATCCGTTTTGCTCATCGCGCAGCCCATCTTGGTGGCGTTGAAACAATCGTCGGTCCACCACGCACAACAAGTCATGTTGAACTGACTGAAGAACAACGCCAGCAATTGGGTATTCCAGAAACCCTGATCCGTTGCTCCGTCGGTATTGAAGATATAAATGATATCATTGCAGACTTTGATCAAGCGTTGGATAGTATTTAATGGGATAATCTATTCCATAAGTATTTTTGTTAGCTTTGAAACGTGCCTAATCACTTTCTTTTTTGATGATGATTTTCGCCAGACCATGGCAATGGTGCGGTAAGGACATATTTTATCAAACGGAATATAAGTTATACCCGTTTCATTTTGATGCCTTGCAATATTAGGTATAATGGTGATTCCGGTTCCGGACTTTACCATTAACCTCAAGGTTTCAAGGCTGGTTGCGCGAAACTCATCCTCCACACCGATCCCTTCTCTCTGGCAAAGGTCCAATGCTTGCTCTCTAAAACAGTGACCATCTTCAAGTAACATTAATTTTTCATCATCAAGTTCTGCAATATCGATTTTCTTTCTATGGGATAATTTATGGGTTTCCGGCACAGCTAAATAAAATTCATCATTAAATAAAATGTCATGTTGAAATTGGCTTTCGTTTACAGGCATCGCAAGAAGTGCCGCATCAATTTCACCTGACCTAAGTTTTTGTAATAGAATTTCGGTTTTCTCTTCCAATAATATTAAATTTAGTTTTGGCAGCTCTTTTTGGATTTTAGTCACAATTGAAGGCAGAATATAGGCGGCCAGTGTTGGAAATGCACCAAGCTTGAATTTTCTTGAAAATGCGTCATTAGAATTCTCAGCAAGCTCTTTAATAGTATCAATTTCACTCAGTATTCGTTGAGTAGACACCGCAATTTCTTCACCAATTTCAGTCAACATTACTTTTTTGTTTGAGCGTTCTAAAAGTTGTACGCCAAGTTCAAGTTCGAGGTTTTTTATTTGCGTGCTTAAAGAAGGTTGACTGACAAAGCATTTTTCTGCCGCTCTTCCGAAATGTTTTTCTTTTGCCACCGCAAGGAAATAACGTAGTCCGCGCAAATTCATTTAGAAATCCAATCATCAATAAAATTGATCATAGTTAAAAACTATTGATATCATAATTATATAATATTTTCCATATAAAACGCCTTCCACTAGTCTTTTAACCATCAGCTAAGAAAATCTTGGCTAATAGTTACTTTCAAAAGAGAGAGGGAAGAAATGATGAAAATAAATAAAGGGATATTATTCGCACTTGCATTAAGCACGGCCCTAGCCGGCCCAATAGCGACAACGTCAAGCGCGACTGCACAAGAAACAATCAATAATGAGTATTGGTGGCCAAACCGCCTTGATTTAACAGCACTTAGAACCAATTCATTAAAATCAAACCCAATGGATGCACAATTCAATTATAAAAAAGAATTTGAAACATTAGATTTAAACGCCGTCAAAGATGACATTAAAAATGTAATGACAACCTCACAAGATTGGTGGCCTGCTGACTACGGTCATTATGGCCCGTTTTTCATTCGAATGGCATGGCATAGTGCCGGTACATACCGCACATTTGATGGCCGAGGCGGTGCTGACGGGGGAATGCAGCGTTTTGCGCCACTTAACAGTTGGCCCGACAACACAAATCTTGATAAAGCACAGCGTCTGCTTTGGCCAATTAAACAAAAATACGGTCAAAAAATATCATGGGGCGATTTAATGGTTCTGACGGGTACTGTTGCCATGGAAGACATGGGTTTTAAAACCTATGGGTTTGCCGGTGGTCGCATTGATGGCTGGGAGCCGGAAGATGTAAACTGGGGTCCAGAAGGTGAATGGCTCGGTCGTGATGGCCGACATGATGAAGATGGAAAACTAAAAAGACCATTTGGCGCCGCGCGCATGGGATTAATATATGTAAACCCAGAAGGTCCAAATGGTGTTCCTGATCCCCTTCTTTCCGCCCAAGAAATCCGTGATGCATTTGGCAACATGGCCATGAACGATGAAGAAACGGTTGCCCTGATCGCAGGCGGGCATACATTTGGTAAAGCACATGGCGCCTCAAGAGGCTCAAACCTCGCCGCGGAACCAGAAGGTGCACCACTTGAAAGCCAAGGCCTCGGTTGGAAGAATAAGTATAAATCCGGTAAAGGCGCAGACACAATTACATCCGGCCTTGAAGGAGCATGGACAGCGGCCCCAACCATGTGGACAAATATGTTTTTGGAAAATCTTTATGCCTATGAATGGAAACAAGTAAAAAGCCCGGCCGGTGCCATTCAATGGGAGCCCGTAGATGATGATACGGAAATTGTTCCAGACGCTCATATTGACGGTAAATTCCATAAACCGATCATGATGACAACTGACCTTGCGTTAAGGTTTGACCCAAAATACGGCGAAATCACAAAACGCTGGCTTGATCATCCTGAAGAGTTCGAAGTCGCCTTCGCAAAAGCATGGTTTAAGCTAACCCACCGCGATTTAGGACCACGTTCCCGTTACTTAGGTGATTTGGCACCTAGTGAACCATTAATCTGGCAAGATCCAGTGCCAATGGCCGATTATAATATGATTGATCAGAATGATATTACGGATTTAAAAGAGAAAATCCTTAATTCAGGTTTATCTGTTTCAGAATTGGTCAGGGCCGCTTGGGCCTCAGCCTCAACATATCGTAATACGGATCTACGTGGTGGTACAAATGGTGCGCGTGTCGTCCTTGCCCCGCAAAAAGACTGGAGTATCAATAATCCCGATGAAATCAATAAGGTCCATATGCATTTAAGCGAACTTCAAAAATCGTTCAACGATAGTGCAAGTAACAATAAAAAGGTTTCATTGGCTGATTTGATCGTCCTTGGTGGGGCTGCCGCCATTGAAAAAGCATCAATGGATGCGGGCGTTCAAATCAATGTGGATTTCAATCCGGGTCGTACAGATGCAACACAAGAAATGACAGATGTCATGTCCGTTGAGTTTTTAAAACCTGAAGCCGATGGCTTTAGAAATTATTTTGAAAGCGGAAATTCACGTAGCCCCGTTGAAATGCTGATTGAAAAAGCAGCCATGATGGATTTATCCGTGCCAGAAATGACAGCGCTGGTCGGCGGGATGAGGGCACTTGACGCAAATGTTGATGGTGCATCATACGGCGTCCTTACGGATAAACCAGGAACCCTAAGCAATGATTTCTTTGTCAACTTGCTTGATATGGCAACCACATGGAAGAAATCATCAACCGATGGCATCTATGAAGGTCACGACAGAGTAAGCGGTGAAATGAAATATACAGCAACCCCTGTTGACTTGATCTTCGGCTCCAATACGGAACTTCGCGCTGTCGCTGAGGTTTATGCCTTTAACGGATCAAAAGAAAAGTTTGCAAAAGATTTTGCAGCCGCTTGGACGAAAGTAATGAACTTGGGTCGTTTCTAATTTCATCCTCCGACCCAAAAACTTACGGGTGATGCAAATTGCATCACCCGTTTTTCTTTTATATTTATTTTTTAATTTGGACGATAAGAACTTACCGGCGGCAATTGTGATCCGGAAAGATCATCTGGCACACTTGTTTCCTGACGGACGGTATGTGTTAATGATCCAATCCCTTCAATATTTGCCGTTATGGTTTCGCCATCAATCAAATATCCTGAACCTGATGCGCGTTCCACACGCCCCGCACCCGTGCCGCCGGACGTACCACTTTGTAGCACATCGCCCGGGTAAAGCGTCACCAGTGACGATGCATATTCAATCAGTTCCGGAATATTATGGATCATGTCACCTGCTTTTGCCTCTTGAACGGTAACACCATCAATCACAAGTGTTTGATGAAGACGTTCCATCGGATCACCATAAAATTCTTTTGGCACAATCCATGGCCCATGCGGCGCAAATGTATCATGGCCCTTACCGACGAACCAATCGGAATCAAATCTTGATCCCCCTGGTGGACGACCACCACGGTCTGAGATATCCATAGCAACCATATATCCAAACACGTGATCATAGGCACGGTCCGCAGATATATATTTACCAGTACGACCAAAAACGATGGCCATTTCCACTTCCCATTCAATGGCATCGCGACCATATGGCATGATGATATCTTCACCGTCGCCAATTATGGCACCACGTGTTGGTTTTAAAAATAAATAAGGTACGCCGCGCTTTTCTTGGCGTTCCTTTGTTTGCGCGGCAAGTTCTTCTTCCGTGCAGCCTTCGCAAGCATGGGTATAAAAATTCACGGCAGCATTCATCAATTTACTGGGATATTGAATAGGCGCCATGATATCCACATCACCCACCGGATGAATGAATTTAGCGAGGTCACTATCATTCAACATTCCTTCCGCGACGAGCCAATTAACGATTTCATATACCCGGTATTTTAGACCATACTCATATTGTGAAATAAGCCCGGTCATATCATCAGGCATGGAAACCTTGCTATATTCGGGCATAAGCTCAAGAGCGCGATTGGCCGCCGCCAAATCAACAATAAGCTTATCGTCATGGACAACCAAACCGACCGTCGGAACATCATCAATTGCAAATGTACCAACTTTGAATGGCTGAACGGATGTCATTGATTGCGCGAAAGTGCTGCCGGTGCTGGTAATCACCGCAACAAAAGCAACAAGGAACAGGGAAAATAGGGACTTTCTTATCATATCTAACTCCAGTGCAGAGCCCGCAGAAAACGAGCCGGGTTTATATATAAAGACACCTCACATCCAAGTGAGGTTTAAAACGGTATATTTCTCATAAGCCCTTGTCGAGTCTTTTGATGAATTTATGAATTTGATATAATGACTTTAACTTAATGAAAAGTATTCTTTCGAGCCAGAGAATGTACTTCTCTAAACACCAATACTAGTTGTTTATTCCAAAATTTTACCCACGACTTAGAAGGTTTATATATTTTAAGAGCTATTTTTGACAGGAAAGCTAATTTACTCCGTCAAATATTTTGATGACTGGAAATGATTTAAAAATACATCATATGGTTCAGGCTCATCTACAAGCTTTGTTAAGAATGTAATTCTTAATTCAACATTATATCTTCCATTGGACAGAGCGGTAAATTTCGCGTCAATCTCTTGCGACATATTTGAAAGATGGTCGGTCCCTGACCACATATCTCCTGCTACCAGTTCCGAATAATCAATGAGTGATGCTTCTATTGTTCCTTTTTGCATGTCGATGCTATCGATAAAATATCCAAAATCATTCAAGGTCGATAACAAGGCTTTAAAGACATCATTATCAGAAATGGCAGAAACATTTAAATTACGAACGTACGGCTCAACTACTTGTTCTTCTTGCGCAAAAGAATGAACTGACAATTGGAAAAAAAATAAAACCAAGGAAAAACAATAAACTGACCTAAATCGAGTAGACTGGGAATAAAAAGCAACCATTACTGCACCTCCTGCAAACGATCAAGTTCATTTTCTAAGATGTAATAAATCATTTCGTATTCAAGTCCTTCGTTCAAAACTGCGCTAGCTGTAACAGTTTCTTCCGAGCCCCAATTCAAATACAATAATCTACCCTGCACCAGCACATTCTCATCATTCTCACCTGCAGTAGTGACTATAAACGTTGCTCGTGCTTCTAATATTGGATCAGGTGTTTTCTTGCCAAATATTCCTAATTGTCTCGAACTGATTAAAGAATTAACGAGTTTTTCGGGTCCAGTTGCAGCAGGCCCACTTCGCTTGTTTCTTGAGGAAGTTAATATACCAAGTTCTGGCTCATATGTTTCAATCACTTGTCCGTGCATTTCAAGTGCTTTTTTAAGACCTTCTAGTGCTTGAAAAACAGTCACATTTTTATATACACGACTTTCCGCTAGTTTTACATTTGGGCTCTTGAGAACAAGTTGCTTGAAATCAGCAGCTGATGCAAAGAAAGGTAAATATACTAAACCTATAGTTAATATAATTAATCTTTTGGTCATAACTCGGTAATACAAGAATAGTTTCAATTTATTTAGCAAGAAACGTCTCCCATTTTTGATCTTGTTCGGACTTCCAAGCTTGAATTCTTGCCTCAACACCCGGAAGGTCTTCATCGTCTATTCTTCTTACCGCTCTTCTTATTAATTTTTTACTATCGACGAAGAGACTACTTTCTGTCTCTCCACTAGCAGCTATGGTTCCCCAATAATATGCTTCTACCCAATTTATTTCTCCACGTCCATTGGCAATCTGACGACCAAGGTACAAGGCAGCGCTGTGATCACCTAGTTCCGCTGCCTGAAGATACCAAGAATTAGCTAGTTCATGATTTTTTTTACGCCTCGGCCTTGACGATAGACCTCTCCCAGAGCTACCATCGAAGAAGTACAATCAAGTTCTGCACCTTTTTGGTAAAAATCCATTCCTTTTTCACGGTCTCTTTTAAAGGGTTTTCGACCTAAAAAATAAAGATCACCTATTGCTAGGATAGCTCCACAATGATTTTGTGCTGCCGACGCTTTTAACCATTCCTAGGATTTGTCCCATGTCTGTTTAGAAGGTTGCCCTAACAACCTAGCTAGATGAAATTGCGCTTCCTTTTCTCCTGCTTCAGCCAAAGGTGTGATATATTTAATGGCTAACTCTAGCCTTTGTGGGATAACTTCTTTCGTCTCTTGCGACCATACTGCAGAAATTGGCGTGACTAGTAACGAAATGACTATTAATATTAGGCTGGTAAAATTACGGTTCAACACATCACCCTTTTTTTACACTTAAACTAATAAAAACACTTAAAATTGATAAATTAAACTCAGTTAATTGTCAAAACACATTATTATATTTGAAATAAAGCAGTTTATGCAAAATAATTCCTATTTTCTATTAAAACATATACAATAAGCTGTAATTAGCCAAAGTTAATTTCAATTATTCCCTTCGAAAATTTAATTGAACTTTTTTAACGTAACCTTCGCTTATGGCTTTTTTTACTAACTTAATAACGCTTTATAAAGACGTTAGTATTGCAATGTAAAAAGAAAATTCAATTGCGCCTAGCTTAGTTACAGCTAGGCGCTATAAGATCAATTAGAACGATGCTCTGATTGTGAAGCGCGCATTTAATGGCTCACCGGTTGAGATGTTGTTATCGTTTTGTACCGCTGGGAAATAATCTGTATCAAACAGGTTTTCCACGTTTAACTGTACCTGCACTTGGTCAGATACTTTATAAAAGACGGCCATGTCGACGCGTGTGAAAGCCGGTAAGGCAACCGCATTACTAATTGACGCGAATTGCTGTGCTTGATGTGTAATGCCAAGGCCAATACCTAAATCTTCTGTGACTTCATATTGGTTCCACAGTGAAAACATATGCTTTGGCACTTGTGATAAAATTCTATTGGCGGATAAGGTTCCGTCAAAGCGTCCTCTTTCATCGGCATCAAGATAGCTATAACCCGCATTCACCGACCAGTTTTCTGTGATCTGACCATTTGCGGTTAACTCAAATCCTTTTGTACGGCTTCCGATTAAAATCAGGTTGCCTGCATCATTCGGATCAACGGTTGTGCCGCTATCGCGATCAAGTTGGAAAATTGATGACGTAATACTTAAGTCGTCGGTTACATCAAATTTTACACCGATTTCATAGTTTTTGAATTTTTCTGGCTCAAGCGCTTCATTGGTTAATGATAATGTTAAGAACTGATCCCCAGAACGCGGTAAGAATGATTGACTATAGCTCGCATAAACGGAGACGTTTTCTTGTGGTTTAACGATCAAACCAACACGTGGTGATATTTCTTCGTCAACACGTTCAAGCAAGCCATCATTACCGTCAGCGGCGCCATTATTTGCTTCTATACGGTCAATGACATTAATGTCAAAACGGTCATAACGAATACCGGCGACAACTTTCACAAATTCACCGATATCGATCTGATCTTGTGCATAGAATGACAAGAATTTCACATCCGATTGTCTGTCACGGTTAAAAACAGGGAAAGAAACGGCAGGAACAACTAATGGATCCGAAAATATAAATGAAATTTGATCATCTGCATTATCAGCAAAGAAACTATCTCTTCTGTTATTGCCCGTATCCTGATCACCATACTCGGCACCCACCAATAACGTATGACCAAGCCCTGCGGTATCAAATTGACCAACTAAGTTCGCCTGTGAAATAAAGTTCTGACGGGCGGTTTCATCACGGTATCCATCAAGGGATGCGGTTCCTGCATTCTGATCAAATCCAATTGGGAAAAGATTTTGATAAAGCTTATCGTAATCCGCATATTGAATGGTTGCATTAAATGATAAGCTATCAGAAAAGCTGTGATCAAATTGCCCACGTGCAATATGGGCTTTAAAAGTCGTAAGGTTGACATCAGGATCACCAAAAAATGTATTATCAAATCCACTAAGCGGCACACCATTTAATGAAGGCACACCGCGATCAACAACACGGTCATCATTTACATATTCATATGAAAGTTTCACTTTGGTATCCGGCGAGAATTGAGCCGTAAATGTCGGATTTATCGCGAAACGTTCGCCGTCAAATTCATCACGGTGGTTATTAAGCGATCCGTAAAATGCATTCAGGCGAAAACCAAAACGGTCTTCAACGCCGACATTAATATCACTATTAACATTATAGGCACCAAATGTATCAATCCCTGCTTGAGCCGAGTTGAAATTTTCGTCTATTTGAGCCGACTTAGTCACTCGGTTAATAACACCGCCCCCGCCGCCACGTCCAAAAATCATCGCGTTGGAGCCACGCAAAATTTCAACCTGTTCAAGGTTATAGAGCGGGCGAAAATATTGAACATCATCGCGTAACCCATCGATAAAGAAATCAGCCGTGGTATTTTGTCCGCGAATGGTAATTTGGTCTCTGTGTCCTTCACCTTGCCCGATTGATGTGCCGGGCGTATAGCGCAGAATATCACCCATATCGAGAAAGGCCTGACTTTCGATTTGCTCGCTTGAAACCACTGATAAACTTTGTGGCACATCAATCAAAGGAGTTTTAGTTTTCATGGCGCTAAACTTTTCATTTGCCAGATATTTACCCGTAACAATAATAACATCTTCATCAGCAACACTCTCGGTAGAAACCGGGATAGTTTGACTAAGTGCTTGATTTGAAAGCGAGGTCGTTAATAATAATACTGATAAAATAGTATTAGTTTTGTAAAAAGACATTAATTTAAAATTCCTAGTTAATAATAATTATCATTACTAATAACAGAAAGTTTTTGCGAGTCAATCTTAATTACTCAATAAATACGATTTTTTTCACACGCAGTAATAGAGGCTAAATTTGATAAAAATATTTATCAAAAAAAGAGGGAAATAAATTCTCAAATAGAGTGGTAAATACTTAGCGATAGATTTAAATTTAATGTACTGAATGAATTTTTTATCACTCTAATGATAATTATAGCCAAGCATATTATAGCTGTAAAAATAATGTAATCCCCACAGTAACACGAGCGCCAGGGCGCTATAACGAATGCGGTCAAATTGTTCCGCGTCGGGCCAGAATTTTACAAACCTGTATAGATAGTATCCTGTTAAAGGAACAGTTAGCATCGCAAAGCTGAGTGCAATTGGCATATAGATCGGTGTGACGGCGAAGGGGGCAGCGTTAATGGCATTAAAAGCTAATTGAATAAATGCAGATGTTAAAATACCGGAAGCAACAACCATAAGTGAAGCGTTCCAAACCGATTTTTCCCTTCCAATTGCAGCACGGTAGTTTTTCCAACGGTAAATAAGCCGTAAAATTACCAATAGATAAATGAAACCGATTACTGAATTAATCAGTGTCGCGTAATCTTGCGTTTCCATGAAGCCGACCTTTCGATATGGTCCAAATGGCACGCCATCATAAACGAGTGTGTCTATTTCACCGTTTTCATTTTCAATAAAAGCAACCGTACCAAAATCATCAACTTCTCGGAAAAGGTGCTGATCAATTTCCACATAACGTTTATTATTAATCAACAGGGTATTATCATCCATAGCGGTAATCGCAATATTGCGAGAAAATCGGTTAAAGGCTTCGATGTTGGAAAAATTACTACGCCAACTTTGAAAGGTACCCGTGTATTGCTCGGCGCGCTCTTCGAAATCGATGGGAGGCATTACCAGTGAGTTGTCCCTTGGGAAATAACGATCATAAAAGGCTTCAATTAACAAATTAGCAGTGGTGCGCCCCCCTTTACCGCTAACCGATAAAAAAATCATGAAATCATCGCTTTGTGACATGGCAAGATGGGACGCGAAATAATCCGTATTTCCGCCGTGACCAAATAGGTTCATTTCATCTGGACCCCAACGCCATTTAAAAAAACCAAGTCCTATACCGCGAAGGCGCTCGTCAAAAGTGAAACCACCATTTATCATTTTACTTAAGCTATCCGAAGAAAGTATGCGCACACCATTTAACTCGCCACCGTTTATAAGCATCTGAGCGAACTTTGAAATATCATCAGCTGATGCTGCCAATGACCCAGCAGGTCCAAAATTTGAAATATATTCGTAATGATGAGAAATATATTTTCCCGCACCATAATCATAAGCGGTTGCCATATTATCCAGGAGAGACTGTGGCAAAGGCTCATCAAAACTCGAGTGGCTCATTCCCAATGGATCAAATATATTTTGTTTTACATAATCATTAAAAGATAACCCGGATATATTTTGTACAATTAACCCAGCCAATGCTGTGCTCCAGTTTGAATAAGAGCTTATTTTTCCAGGGGGATTAATCCTTTTTGGCTGTGTATTTTCCAGCGACTTTTCAAGCGGTAAAAACCGCTCCGGGCTATCAATAAATAGATATCCAAGAAAACCGTCTTCAAACCCTGGCGTATGGGTCATCAAATGGCGCATGGTGATGGGCTCCCCAGGATAGGTGTCTTCTATTTTAAAACGGGTGATATATTCATTAACATCCCTATCAAGATCAATTTTTCCCTGCTCTTCCAATTGCATCACGGAAACCCAAGTGAACAACTTTGAAATGGAGCCAGGTCGAAACAAGCTGGTATCTACGCTTACGGGCTTTTTATTTTCTTGATCAATATAACCATAGCCTTTTGAAAAAATAACATCACCATCTTTCATAACTTTGATAACGGCAGAGGCATTATTATTTTCGTCCATATTCGATGCCATAATGCCATCAATAAAATTCTGAACTTCGGCTTTATCATAAATATCTGCTGCTATTGCCGGAATGTTGGATACTAAAAGTAATGCAAATGCTATTACGGTTCGACTGATGATTGTTTTTCTCATTGATACCCTCCCATGCTAGAAAGAAAAGAGTAAACCAATCAAAGAAAAAGGTCAAAATTGACATATAGGAAAATTAGCATGCGCAATTGCTTTTCAGCAAAAATGATAATCATTGAAGAAATTTAAACCCGCTCAATCACCATGGCGATACCTTGTCCGACACCGATACACATGGTGCAAAGGGCATATTTACCGCCACTGCGTTCAAGTTGATTTACGGCCGTAGTCACAAGACGCGTACCACTCATTCCCAAAGGATGACCAAAGGCAATGGCCCCGCCTTGCGGGTTAATTCGGGGGTCATTATCGTCAAGTCCAAGTGATCTTGTGCAAGCCAATACTTGTGCGGCGAAGGCCTCATTAAGTTCAAGAATATCCATATCATCAAGCGATAAACCAAGACGCGCGAGCAATTTATTAGAGGCCGGCACAGGACCAATTCCCATAGTGCGTGGTGGTACTCCAGCCACAGCCGATCCAAGTATGCGAGCACGCGGTGTTAAGCCATGTAATTTCGCCGCTTGTTCGGATGCAAGAAGCGTCGCGGCCGCACCATCGTTAATACCGGACGCATTACCGGCCGTGATGGTACCCGCTTCAAAGATTGTACGAAGGGAAGCAAGTTTATCAAGTGGAGAAAGACGTGGATGTTCATCCCTTTCCACAACTATTGGATCTTTACGTCGTTGCGGAACGGTGACTGAGCAAATTTCATCGGCCGTATAACCCGCTTCAATTGCAGCGGCGGCTTTTTCTTGGCTCCAGAAGGCGAATTTATCTTGATCTTCGCGGCTGATATTATGTTCATCCGCAAGATGTTCTGCGGTTTGCGGCATCACATCAGTGCCGTACATTTTATCAAGTTTTTTATTGATAAAACGCCACCCCATAGTCGTGTCTTCAAGCTTTTGAGCGCGACCATATGGTCCTTCGGATTTTCCCATAACAAATGGCGCGCGCGTCATGCTTTCCACACCACCCGCGATCATTAGATCACCTTCACCAACTTTAATCGCGTTAGCGGCAATACCCACAGCGTTAAGCCCTGATCCACATAATCGATTGACGGTCGAGGCAGCAACCTCAAGCGGAAGCCCTGCAAGTAGGCCCGACATACGACCAACATTTCGATTGTCTTCGCCAGCTTGATTGGCACAGCCATAGGTTAAATCGTCAACGGCTTCCCAATCGACATTTTTATTTCTTTCCATCAATGCGGAAATAGGAACCGCACCAAGATCATCAGCCCGAACAGCGGCTAAACTGCCGCCATATCGACCAACAGGTGTGCGAATAGCATCACATATAAAAACGTCTTTCATTGGATAGCCTTTTTAAAAATTACCTTGTGCTTAAAATTGATTTTTCATTTTCTTTAAACCGCTAAGCACCGCTTCAGAAAGTCTATCGATTTCTTTTTCGGCCATAACAGTTGAAAGAACGCCCGTACAGGTGTTGATCATCATAATACCATCATCAAACAAATGACCAAGCAATGTTTTGATCAATTCGCTTTCTTTTGGCGAGACATAACCATCGCGATAACTTACCGGGACATTCTCTTTCATATGAATGCGGAACATTGATCCTTCGCCGCTAACGCTGGCTGGAACATCGGCAAGATTAATGGCTTCTATTAATGACGTACGCGCATAATCAGCAAGTTTATTAATTTTAAGCACCGCATCACGGTCAAACATCTGCATTGATTTAAGGCCAGCTGTCATGGTCACAGGGTTAGCAGAAAAGGTTCCAGAATGCGGAAATAGAACTTTACTCGCATGAGGGTCCATAACGTCCATTACATCAGAACGGCCAGCAAGAGCCCCCACGGGGAAACCGCCACCAATCATTTTGCCCATCGCGGTCAAATCAGGGGCTATCCCCTCATACCATTCTTGAGCACCGCCATAGTTTGAGCGGAACGTAATCACTTCATCAAAAACAAGAAGGCTGTCATTTTGGCGCGTCCATTTAAACATAGCACGGGCAAAATCATCCTTTGCAGGGATAAGACCAATACGGTGCGGCATCACATCAAGCAAGACGCAGGCGATGTCATCTGCATTTTCTTCTAAAATCTTTAAAGCGCGATCAGGATCATTAAAAGGAATAATGATCACGTCATCAAGAGCCGCTTTTGGTGTGCCATGGGCAACCGGAACGCTACTTGGATTATTTTCATCACCCCAGTTTTCCGGCTTTGATGTTTGGCTGACTTCTGCATAATCATAAAGACCGTGATAGGCGCCTTCTGCCTTTGCAATTTTTGAACGCCCCGTAAAAGCACGTGCCGCTTTAATGCAGCTCATGACAGCTTCAGTGCCCGAATTAACAAATCGCATTTTTTCAAATGAAGCGCTTCTTGAAACAATATGCTCTGCAAATTCAACTTCAACTTCTGTACCAATAGTGAATGCTGTCCCTTTTGATAGCTGAGCGGCAACAGCTTCTGTTACCTCAGGGTGCGCATGACCATGAATAAGTGAACACATATTATTGGCGAAATCAACACGCTCTATACCTTCGATATCTGTCACATAGCAGCCAGCGCCTTTTTCCACATAAAGTGGATGGGGTATGCGTAAAATTGTATTACGACTGCAACCACCGGGCATAACTTTTAAACCACGGTCATATAAATCAGAACTTTTTGACATTTCTTTTTCCTTTATTCTGCAATCAATTTGCAGCTAGTACGTTCTTGTACATAATCAAAATCAACACCGGGGGCGAGCTCTACCACTTTAAACCCTTCGGATGTTACATCGATCACGGCAAGGTCCGAATAAATGCGGCTAACCACTCCTGCACCCGTTAAAGGGAACGTGCATTTTTCAACAAGTTTCGGGTATCCTTTATTGGTGACATGCTGCGTTATCACGCGAATGGTTTTAACACCGGCCACCAAATCCATCGCCCCACCCACAGCAGGTATCGCATCTGGGTTTCCAGTCGACCAATTAGCTAGATCACCATTTTCCGCAACCTGCATTGCACCAAGCACGCATATATCAATATGGCCACCGCGGATCATCGAAAAACTATCCGCATGATGAAAATAAGATGCGCCAGGAATTGCCGTAACAAGTTTTTTACCCGCATTGATAAGTTCAGGATCTTCTTGTCCTTCTTTAGGCGCATCCCCCATACCGAGCAACCCATTTTCCGTATGGTAAATCACTTCGGTGCCATCGGGTACATAACGAACAACTTTTTCAGGAATACCGATGCCTAAGTTCACGTATGATCCGTTTGGAATATCTTGTGCGGCACGTTCTGCCATTTGTTCTCGGTTCCAACCAATTTGTTCTTCACTCATGGGTAAACCTCCTCAGCGGCAACAAGTTTTGATTCGAGTAATGGATCAGCGACCGTTATAATTTGATCAACAAAAATTCCAGGTGTTACAACCACTTCAGGATCAAGTTCACCTGCTTCAACAAATTCTTTGGTTTGAACAATGGTTGTTTCCGCTGCCATCGCCATGACAGGGGCAAAATTACGTGCGGTTTTATTATAAATTAAATTTCCATAGCGGTCAGCTTTTAGCGATTTTATCAACGCAAAATCTGCCGTTAGTCCATATTCAAGCACATAATCACGGCCATTAATATTCCGCACTTCTTTACCCTCAGCAAGGGGCGTACCAACGGAAGTCGCCGTATAAAAGGCAGGAACTCCAGCCCCACCCGCACGGATACGTTCAGCGAGTGTGCCTTGCGGGACGAGTTCCAGTTCAATTTCACCTTTTTTGTAAAGGTCTGGAAACACAAAAGAATTTGCCGACTTTGGAAAAGAGCAAATCATTTTCGCAACTCTTTTATTTTCGATTAAGGCCGCTAATCCCACATGGCCTGACCCCGTGTTGTTATTCACAACCGTAAGATCTTTTGCGCCATGATCGATCAGAGCATGGATAAGTTCGATAGGGCTACCGGCTTCGCCGAAACCACCAATCATCACGGTGGCGCCATCATTGATGTTCGCCACCGCGTCATGAACAGAGTTCACTTGTTTATTGATCATAAACTTAATGTCCTATGTGAAAATTATGCCTTGGTACTAAAGAGGCCCGCATCATCCATTATCACGCGGTCTTTATATCCATCAAACCAGATAGCATCTGGATTACGACCAACGATGGCAACTTGACCTTTCTTCGGCGCATCTTCTGCTGAACGAAGAAGTTTAAAGATCACAACACCATTTTCACCGCCAGGAATACCCGGAACTGGTTCATTAGTAACGGCTGCCACTTCTGTTTTACCATAATAGTGAGTAATAGAAAGGCGGGCATGTGCTTCAACACCTGAAAGGCCACGTTGTGATGTATTAAGAATATTCCAAGCTTCTTCAATAGGAACATTGAAAGCTTTATGGCCAACAATATCACGGCCACAGAAGAAATAGTGGTTTTCAACTTTTTTGCGGCGAAGTTCACGTTGCATAATACGAAGTGCATCAGGATCATTATTAATGTTTTTGATGATTGGCGCCTGATTGTCGACAGTAACAAATCCACGCTTACCGAATTCATCAATCGCTTTTTCTGTATCTTCAACCCATTTAAGGCCGCCACCTGGCATATCAATATAGTTACCGTCTTCGTCTTTTGCCAAAAACTCATCAGGGTGGTTAAAGTGAACCATGAAACGTAACTTAGTTTGTGGGTATGATGCATGGAAATCATCCATCATTTTAAAGAAACTTTCATCAAAACGTTGCGGGAAGAACGCCAGTTCTTTGGTTCCCAAACGAATACTTTCAATACCTGCCTCTGATAAAGCTGCCCACCATGATGCTATACCTTTATTGGCAAGTACCATCGGATCACCACCGGACATAAGTATCTCACGCAGCCTTTCACGACCCGTTTCAGGATGAATGCCAGCAGCTTCATCAACTTCTTTATTATGTTGAATGATATATTCCACAAGATCAGGAATTTGTGCGAGGCCTTTTGCTTGAATTGATCCATCTTCGCGAACAATTTCTTTTTTCGCGATTAGTTCTTCACGGTAACAAAAACGGCAATGCGCCGAACACGTTCCCGCAACATAAATAAGGCCAAGTTCATATTTATGAATTAGTCCTTCAACAGGGCTATAACTCATTTGCTTACCTGGGTCTTCTGAACCGGCAAGATCAAATGTTTCAGCGGGGCTTGCTTTAACGAGTGTACGAATAGGTGCACTGACACGGGCGCGTTCGAAATAATGGCGCGTAATTTTAACAGGCATACGCGCTTCAATATCTTTATTGGTTCCTTTTAATGCTGCAATCGCATCAATTTCTTCTTGGCTATAGAAATCTTTCATATCATCATCGACTTTTCCATCAATGAACTTTTGAAGACCTGTAATAATTTTACGGTCGTATTTTGCGTTTTCTACTTTAGACAGAAATTCAGCTTCTTTCTCGGTTGGAATATGCTTTTTTCTTACTTTTGCTTGTACATTCATTTTGGCGCCCTCCACGGCATTACTTGTAAAAAAGGTAAATCGTTTATTACTAAAACTCACTTCACTATATTGCTTAGAATTAAAATTTGCCTTAAATTACAAAAAAATAACCATATGAACAAGCCAAAGTTGGTCATAGGTTCATGATTTTTTGTAATGAATGGATAGAATATGTTAGGTCAAAGACGCCTTATTCCAAGCACCAGTATGCTCATGGCATTTGAAGCATCAGCGAGAAACGGTAGTTTTACATTAGCGGCACAAGAATTAAATCTGACACAAGGTGCAATAAGCAGGCAGGTCGGCGCTTTAGAAGAACAGCTTGGAATTTCATTATTTAAACGCATAAAAAAATCGATTATTTTAACCGATGTTGGTAAAATATATGCAGGCGAAATTGGTGGCGCATTAAGAACTATAAGAAATGCATCGTTAAATGCGGTGAGTGACACCACGGGACAGACATTAAATGTAGCAATATTACCCACATTCGGGATGAGATGGTTGATGCCAAAATTCCCTGATTTCCTGTCTAAAAACCCACAAATAACCGTAAACTTCACCAGTAAACTATCACCATTTGATTTTTATAACGAAGATATACACTGTGCTATTCACTTTGGACATCCAGATTGGCCCAATACAGAAGGTTCTTTTTTAATGACTGAAGAGGCTGTTCCTGTCGCTGCCCCATCATTTATAGGTGAACACACAATCCGAAATGCCAAAGAAATTGCAGAAATGCCCTTACTTCATATTGAAACACGCTTAAATGCATGGGAAGATTGGTTCAAACAAAATAACATCACTCCTCCAAAGGATAGAGGCATGGTATTAGAGCAATTTTCAATGGTTACACAGGCGGCCGTCGCTGGCTTAGGCGTTGCCCTTCTTCCCCATTTTTTAATTAACACCGAACTTGATCGCGGCGAACTTGAAATATTAATAGACCTGCCGCTTGAAAATAGTGCGGGCTATTATTTAATTACCCCCAACAACCATTCCAATTATGCACCTGTTGTCGCATTAAAAGAATGGCTCATTGAACAAAGTAATTAGCTTATTGTTTGAATAATATCTTGATCAACGTATAACGTCGCATCACCAGCCGTATAAACATTATAAATATTGAAATCTGCTTCTTGCACCCAACCCTGGCCTAAGGACGTTACCGCATCATCCTCTGCGCCCCTAATATAAATAATATTATCAGAATCTGTTACATCTTGATTTGCACCGCGACCACTTTCAAAGCGTTGATTGACCATATCTAATATTTCGCGGTGTCTCATAACGTTCTCCGCATGGTATTCTTTTCTTATGCGGTTAAATAAAACCTGATAATGGGCATCTACTGTCGCTAAAGCTACAACTGATGCTTCAATCGCATATTCTTCATGAGCCGCCGTAAAAGCGTGTTTCGTGCTCGATATACGACTATATGTACTGCCACCATCATATATGAGTTGCCTACCAATCAGTGAAACATTAGCCGCCGTATCTCGTAAGCTACGTTGCGTGATATTATCAAAGCGATCTTCGAAATTATTTAGCAATCGGTGACGTCCCGACAAATCGACTCCGATTTGCGGATAAAGTGCTGATCTCGCCTCATCTTCACGAAACTTCTGCTCTTCTCGCGTTGCAAGCGCTGCGGAAGTTCTTGGATGCTCTGTAACAGCCAATTGAACATTTTCTTTAAATGTCTGGGAATATGACGGAATGCCATTAAAATCTTGAGCATTGGCATAAGTAAAAAAATTCACCCCCAAGATGGCAATAACACCAATTCCCCAATATTTTTTCATCATTTATTACTCTTTACTCAATGATTCTTTACTGGTGGTACTATAATCTTGTTAAAATTATAATCAAGCTTCAATAAAATTGCCAACTATCAAGCTTGTGGCATTAAAGAGCATCAGGCTGTTTTTCTGGAACAGCATTTTTAAAGGCATCCAATTCAAGGCACACTTCATTGATCCTTAGTAGTGTAGGATATTTACTTAAATCACATTCAAATCTGTTGGCATTATAAATTTGTGGAATTAAAAACGTATCGGCAAAACCAGGTTTGTCACCATGACAAAAATTACCAGTTTCATTTTCAGATGATAGTTTCTTTTCCAGTGCTGAGAATTCTTCCGCGACCCAATGGCGGTACCATATATTGACCGCCTCTTCATCAAGCTGCAATGGCCCTTTAAGGTATTTTAATACACGTAAATTATTAAGCGGGTGAATTTCACACGCTATTGAATAGGCAATGGATTGAACGCGAACACGCTCATCCGGATCAAGCGGTAAAAGTCTATTATCCGGCTCTATGTGATCCAAATATTCAATTATCGATAGAGACTGACTAATGATTTTACCGTCAACTTCTAATGCAGGGACAAGTCCTTGCGGATTTTTTGCTTTATAATCTGCTGTTTTATGCTCCCCCGCGCCTAAGACATAATTTTGCTGGCTATAATCAATGCCTTTCAAATTAAGTGCAATTCGCACACGATAAGCAGCTGAGCTGCGCCAAAAGCCATGTAAAATAATATTAGACAATTTTTGTCTCCAACTCTGTTAACCCATCAACCCCCACTTTAATCACATCGCCCTTCACCACAGGACCTACCCCTTCCGGCGTTCCTGTATAAATAAGATCGCCTGGCTGAAGTGTAAATAGACCTGATAGATTAGCAATCACTTCGGATACGGACCAGATCAGCTTATTGGTATTGCTATCTTGCTTTGTTTCACCGTTCACGGTCAACCAAATGCGGGCATTTTCGATATCACTCACTTGATCTGCCAAATGAATTTCCGCGCAAGGCGCAGAATCATCAAATGCCTTACCAGTATCCCAAGGGCGTCCTTTTGTCTTGGATTGTGATTGAAGGTCGCGTCGGGTTAGGTCGTTACCGACAGCATAGCCATAAACATGATCTAATGCATTCTCTTCGCTTACATCTATAGCCGTTTTGCCAATAGCGACAACCAGCTCCGCTTCAAAATGGAGGTTTTCTGTCATTGGTGGATAAGGGACATCAACACCATTATCAACAACGGCATCAGCCGGTTTCGTGAAATAAAAAGGAAGTTCCCGATCAGGATCGTGTCCCATTTCACGCGCATGCGCTGCGTAATTTCGTCCTACACAAAAAATTCGTCTCACTGGAAAACGGTCATTACTGCCGTTGACAGCTACACTTGAAACAGCTTTAGGTTCAATTACATAACCCATTATTATTCACTCCTGATTTTTATAAAATTTATCTATTGCCGCGATCTTGTCGCCATAATCCTAATGCATGCTGAACGGGACGATCAGAATAGCTAAACAAAACACATTCGTCGTTGGCAAAATGCTGCACATAATGCCAACTCGGCACCACAAAAGTATCATTCGGCCCCCAATTGAATGTCTTATCGCCGATTTTACTTTTTCCTGTTCCTTCAACAACTGAAAAGACAGTTGCATCTGTGGAACGATAGGCCGAGCTATCAAACCCTTTAGGCAACAACTGCATAAAAGCACCCATGGTCGGTATGGCCGATTTTCCGTCAACCGGATTAACATACATCAATTTGTAACCATGACATGGGTCTGGATTACCCGCTTCTTTCATTGTTATTAAATTTTCACGTGTGCGGTCATATGGATACTTCATCACGGGGGACGTGTTAGACACGGGTTCAAAATCCATCGGCATCATACCACTTCCGTAGCGGGCCAAACTATCACCATCATTAATTACATGCTCGTGTGTTTCTTCCGAATGATGTTGCATAAATGAAGCATCTAAAAACTGTACAATAGGAATATCTAAACCATCAAGCCAGAATGTTGGTTCATCCCCTTCGTTACCATGGTCATGCCAGCGGCCATTAGGTGTTAAAATCAAATCACCTTTGCGCATATATGATTTTTCACCTTCAACGGCAGTATAGGCACCGCTCCCTTCAATGATAAACCGAAAGGCGGCCTGGGAATGTTTATGGGCAGGCGCAATTTCACCCGGCATAATTAATTGAATTCCCGCATAAAGAGAGGTGGTAATTTTACTTTCCCCAGGCATACCGGGGTTTTCCAAAATCAAGACGCGACGTTCAGCTTCTTTTGCGGTTAATAAATGTCCTGCTTCAAGCAAAACGGGTCGAATATCCTCATATTGCCAAAGATGTGCTTGGCAAGGACTTTTTGGCTGTGGGGTAACAAGTGTTTTTAATCTATCCCAAAGTGGGACTAGATTATTTTTACCAATTTTATCGCTATAATCTTTAAGTTCTGCTTTACGTGCTTCGTCCATCACAAATGTTCTATCCTTCGTATGCCAACGCGTTTTCAACCATAGCGATGGCCTCTTTCTTATCATACATCTTATAAACGGTCGCAACAATCACTTCCGGGGAGCCTGAATGAAGGCGTTCATAAAGTTGTTGGCGTCCTCCAAAGCTATCACCAGTTAATTCCCATGCAAGTTTGCTTAATTTTTGGCGATACTCTGCGTCAACACCTTTACCGCGCCAATAACGATCAATGAGCGGACGAAGTTCTTCAACATCCATATCTTCTGCTGATGGTACAAAAAGAGCTGAGCTTGTTGTCACATGTTCAATGATGCTCACAAGCCTTTCTGAAACCATTCCGATAAGGGCTCTTAGATGTGGCGCAGGTTTAATGGCAAAGTGCCCTCCGGGGGTCATGATCCCTTCATACTCAGCTGTTCTTATAATAGATCTAAATATCTCCTTATAAGTGACCAGCTCTCCTAGCTCCATATCAATGAGTTGCCTGCCGCCTTTTCCTTCTGTTTCGGTCATTAAGTGGGAAACACCAATCATCAATTCCATTCTTGCTAATAATTGTAAGACGCTACAATGAGCGGCCCAACGCATTACACGTGATCGGAATAATAAATTTGCTTCTTTCGGTGCATTGGCAAGAAATACCCGTTCCCAAGGTACAAATACATCATCAAATATCATAACAACGTCTTGCTCATCAAAGCGCGTCGAAAGTTTATGATCTCGTGGGTTTCGGTTCATTGTATATGGTTCTCGGCAAATTTGTTTAATGCCGGGCGCGGCCACTGGCATAGCAAACCAAAGACCGAACTCTGGCTCATCTTCTTGTAAACTTTGTGTTGGCGCAATGACCACTTCATCAGTAAGAGGGCCTAATGTCACAAAACGGGCACCTCGTACGATAATCCCATCTTCGCGTTCTTCAACGATACGCATACAACGATCAGGATCTTCTTTTGGACGTTTTGATTTATCCATGGCTGGATCATGTAGGCCATGTGATAAAGAAAGATCATTTTCAGAGGCATACTTCATATAATTTTCAATATTGGTTTTATAACGCGGATCAATTTTCGCCATTTCATCACGTGCGTCATACATACCAACAATTATTGCTGCACAAAAATCAGGGAAGCGGCCAAACATTCCTAGGCTTTCTTTTGCCCAAAGTGCAGTATTATCGCGCCGCTTTATTAAATCATCATAATTTTTCGGCATTGAATAACTATAGGAAATACGGACATCATCTTCATTGATGAACGACATAACATCTTGGGTTTCTGGTTCATGCTGTAGTTGATAAATCCTGGCCATTTCTTTCGCTACACGACAAAAGGCTGGATGTTTCGTAACATCATCCACTTTTTCACCGTGAACCCAAACTTCGCGACCATCTCTTAGGCTCTCCAAATATTCTTCACCTGTCATAATCCCATGACCACGACCAGACTTCATGTAGAGCTTATCTTCAAAACTGTATTTCATATCTTTTCTTTTTCTATATATCTAAATTAAAAACTTTAATGGAGTTGCCAGAATAAATAACTTCACGTTCTGCATCACTGAGCCAATCAAAACCGTCAATAAAGGGTTTGATATCGTCGAAAGGCCGTCCGGTATCTGGGTTATGGCTTGACCCTACGCCGGGACATTCTGCGCCAAAAAGCAAGCGATCAGGACCTATTTCTTTAATTAATAATTCAAGCGCCACCTCGGTATATAGAACGGTATCATAATATAATTTCTTTACTTTCTCCCGAAAACGCATGCCTTTTCCGCGAGTGGAAGCACTATCAAAGCGGCCCATTTGATATGGAATTGCACCACCACCATGTGAGCAAATTATTTTAAGATCAGGAAAATCATCAAATACATTTGATTTTAGAAGATGCGCAACAGAAACAGTTTCTTCATTAATAAAATGAAGCGAATATGGTGTGCGTTCTGATCTTGATCCGGAGCTATGAATATGTGCCGGAACATTTAGTTCGCATAGTTTTTCATATAATGGATACCAATATTTATCGCCAAGCCCTGGTGCCTCTGTTCCTCCATTTTCATATGGATCGGGGTTTAGTAGGCATCCTTTAAATCCAAGCTCATTAATGCATCTCTCGAGCTCTGGAATACAGTCTTCAATTGGGCGTCCAGCAACTTGAGGTAACCCTGCAACACCAATAAATGTATCTGGATAAAGCTGCGTTTGACGATAAATCACATTATTCACTTCTTCATGTAGCCAATCGATAATTTTAGCGGGACTTTCTGAATGCATCATTTGAAAAGGACGCGGCGAAATACACTGCTTATCGGTGCCAACTTCTTTCAAATATGGAAGATGTCCATATTTTCCCATGTGAGGGGTATGTAATGCTTCAATCATTTCATCATCAGAAATGACCACTTTGCCACGGCCGTGCGATCCACGGTGAGCAAGTAAGGTAGCCTTATAAGCCCATAATTTAGCTGGCGCACTGACATGAGCATGACAATCAATTATCATTCGCGATCCTTTACAACAAATTTTAAAGTGTTATTATAATAATACTTGACGAAAAAAAGAGTCAAGCGTTATCATTCGAAATAACTGGGAGATATAAAAATGGATAGACGAAAATTTCTTGCTTCGGTTGGTGGCGCCACGGCACTTGCTGCTATGTCAGTTTCAGAAAAAGCGGACGCATTAGAACAAGCAATGGCAGAAGAGCTTGATAGTATTGTCGTCAAACCAAACTTATGCACGACTTATGGCATCGAAGGTCCCAAAATCGTGAAAGGTGTAAAGCGCGATAAATATTATATGATGGGTCATGATCCACGTCTTCCGCGCATGTCCGAAAAGCCGACACTAATGGAATTTTATAAGAAACGTTTCGGTTCCGTCCAACATATGTTGCAAAGTGCGCGCCTTGCTAAAATCAATGGCTTGCCGGAAAAAACGGTTCTCGCATGTTTGCTCCATGATATTTCAGTTGGTGGTTTAATTCGCATGGATCACGGCTACTGGGGAGCTCAATTGGTTGCGCCTTATGTTGACGAGGAAGTGGCCTGGGCCATTAAATATCATCAATCTTTAAGGTTTTATGCCGATGAAAGCGTGGGGTATTCATATCCCGAAGCCTATATTCGGTTTTTTGGTCCTGATTTTAAACCGGAACCATATGTCGCTGCTGATGCGGAATATGCCCGCAATCACAAATGGTATATGACCGCCCGCCAAATCACCATTAATGATGTATATTCTTTTGAAAAAGGGGTAGAGGTCAAAATAGAAGATTTCGAAGATATTATCGGCCGCCATTTCCGCCAACCCAAAGAAGGGTTAGGATATGACAATAGCCCTTCTGCCCATATGTGGCGCACGATAATTTTCCCGAATAATTTCTTGTAAGATTGATGAGGGTTATTGACACTTATTTTTCAAATAAAGACCGTCCTGCGCCATTTTATTATGGTTGGATGATTGTTTTTGCATCATTAATTTGTCATTTATTTATCTTTGGTGTCCCAACCATAATGCTTCCACAAATTTACGGCCCCATGACCCAGCAATTTGACTGGAGCCGCAGTGACGTAACAATTCTGGCAAGTGCTAAATTCATATCAGGTGCAATAGCTGCTTTTTTTATAGGTGAATTTATTCAAAAATTTGGCGTAAGATTAACGGCTTTTCTTACAAGTTTCGTTGTGGGTCTTTCCATGATGTCTTTTATATTCATTTCTGAAATATGGCATTTAGCAGTCGTTGGAGTCTTTTTGGGTATTGGTTCTTTAAGTCTTGTTATTACGATCAAAGTACTCGTATCTCGCTGGTTTCAAGGGAGCCTTGGCCTTGCACTTGGACTGGCTTTAATGGGAACATCTATTGCAGGTTCCACTTTAACTTTTGTCTTAGAACCTTTGTTAGACGCTTATGGGTGGCGTGTTGCCGTTGCCATATTAAGTGCGGGTATTTGGTTCATCGCTCTGCCTATCTTTATGATTATTGCACGTGAATATCCTGATGACATGGGTTTAAAAACAGAAGGTGTTTCTGATAAAGCTAAGTCAGCCATTAAAGATTTACCCCCGCATTTCTTTGATTTTGTAGGAACAGTCAAAGGAACTACATTTATCGCAATGAGTATTGGTGTTTTTCTAATCGGATTTGTTGACCAAGGATTACTGCAGCACACTGTCGAATTTTTGGATAAGGATGCAGGTCTTGGTCGCGACATGGCGAGATATGGCTTTAGTCTATTAATGACGATTAGCTTGTTCGGAAAAATAGGCTTCGGCTGGTTATTTGACCGCCTCGCAATTAAAGGCGTCATTATCTGTTATCTTTCTATTGGGCTTGGCGTCTTACTTGCTTTTCCGGTGGGGGGACTTGAAACATTAATTGCATTTGTTATTGCACGCGGCATTTCACATGGCGGTACTATTGTCGATGTGCCCTACCTTTGTCGTCAAGCTTTTGGTCCTGCAATACTTGCTCGTACAATTGGAACGATGACAATGATCTTATCTGCTGGCTTCGCAATAGGTCCCTATGTCATAGGATATATCTATGACAATACGGGCAGCTACGATAATGCATTATATTTATGCTTCGCGATGGCATTAATGGCGGCATTATCATTAAATTGGGTTAAACCTGAATATCGTGACTGGCTCAAGGATCAGGAAGCTAAATAAGTTCTACGGTCAGTGGGTCATAGGAATAGAGCCATTCTGCGCGTTCTTTGGCGATGTTCTTTTTACCGAAGCCTGCTTCGAATTCCTCTTTATTTGACAAATGGTAAAGTTCACCGTGTTCAGTGCTTTCCGTAACGATAAGCCCTGTACGGTCGACACGATTTCTTTGGAACATATCGAGCGCCTCTATGACATCTTCGTTTGTATTTAAACTGCGCATGAGAACCGCTGCGTCCTCAATAGCCATAACCGCACCCGACGCCATATAAGGAAGCGTTGGATGTGCTGCGTCGCCCATGACGACAGCCTTATTCGTACGCCAGTTTTTTATTGGCACGCGATTATTCATGGACCAAAGATAACATTGATCTTTATCGATATTATCGATGATGGTTTGAATTTCATCATTCCATCCGGCAAAATCATCTTTTAATTCTTGCCAGTCTGCCTTAACGGTCCAAGATTCATTTTGCCATTTTTCGTTCTCAACACAGCCAACAAAATTAAGAAGCTCACCAGATCTAAGGTAATAAACAACGGCATGTTTCTTGGGTCCACACCAAATAGCCACTATTTTTTCCATAAAATTGGCGGGCAGTTTTTTAACATCAACGGTTGCTCGCCATGCCACTTGTCCGGTAAAATCAGGCGGGGTAACTCCAACTATTTGATCGCGGATAGCGGACTTTATGCCGTCCGCGCCGATAAGTATATCGCCTTTAACCTTTCTCCCGTCGGCCAAATGCAAAAAGGCATTCTGATTATTTTCTGTAAAACCCGTTGCTTCCGAATTTAAATGAACCGAATTTGGGCCTAGTTCTAAGACTTTATTTGCCAATATTTGATGAAGGTCGGAACGATGAATGTGATAATAAGGCGCCCCATGACTTTCTTCGTGAGTTTTAGCGAGCGGCACTTTATGCAGCACTTCTCCAGTATTATAAAGTCGAAATTCAAACGCCTGTGGCTTTACGGATACAGCCTTTAGTGCATTTTCCAACCCAAGGTTATGCAGTACTTTCACCGCAGGTGCACTTAATTGAATGCCCGCGCCAATTTCACCAAGTTTAGATGCTTGCTCATAAACTTCAACATCATACCCAGCTTGAAGTAAACAAGCGGCAGTGGCAAGCCCACCAAGACCTGCACCAGCGATTAGTATTTTTGTGTTCTTATCCAAAACTAATCGCCCATTTCATCAAGCATATTTTCATAATTAGCCCCCATGACAGAACCGACAGGTTCGCCTCTTCTCACTGCCTCAGTCATCAGTTTTTCTTTATTGACGATACGTTCAGCAATTTTAATAACTTCTTCGGCCCGCTCAGCAGGCAGGAAAACAACAGCACTGCCATCGGCAATTACGTAATCATCTTGATTAACCTTAACGTCACCTAAAACGATTTCGGTGTTAAATGATTGCTCATAAACACGCCCTCTCGCCGTGCGCGCCGTATGTGATCTTGCATATACCGTGAAGCCAAGGCCTGCCGCTTCATCAATGTCGCGGGCCGGTCCTTCTACGATAACGCCTTCAATACCATTATATTGAGCTGCATTGGAAAGTACGCCGCCCCATCCGGCCGCATCAACGCCTGTGCTTTGTTCGATCACAATCACATTGCCTTGCGTTCCCATTTCAATAGCACCGGAACATAAATGCTTTGCAGAACCGCCTTCAGGTGGCGTTGTGCCGAGCTTAACAGTTAAAGCACGACCAACAATTTTATCTGATGTCGTCTGATTATTGATACCAGTGACTTCGCCTGGTAGCCCAAGACTATCCATCGCATCGGATACGGCACAGCTGTCCATTTCAAAAAGGCGTTTTATCAGATCTTCACTCATCATTATTCCCATCAATATGATTTGAAATTGCATTTTAACTGTTATTATAATAATATTAGAATATCAACTGTCAAGCATAGGAAACATCAATTGCAATTTGATTATACACCGGTCCCAAGCAAAGCCGTTTTTGGTGAAAATTCTGCCCTTAAATTAAAGGATGAAATCATCGCACTCGGCGGCAAACGGGTTATGATTGCATGCACTAAAAACATGGTTTCTCGTATTCAGCATGTGATCGATCACTTAGGCGAAATTTGTATTTCCATTTATGATAAAGCAGAACCCCATTGCCCCAAACATATTGCACTTGGTGCCGTTGAAGAATTTAAAGCTAAGAATTGCGACATCATTGTTGCCGTTGGCGGTGGCTCTTCTATTGGTATAGGCAAAGCAATTACTTTACGCACTTCTGCACCATTAATCGTTATTGTGACGACCCCTTGCGGGTCAGAAAGCACCCCGATCCACGGTATGCTTGTCGGTAATAAAAAGAAAACTGGGCGAGATCCCAAAATAATTGCAAACACATCCATTTATGACCCAGCTCTTACCACATCAATGAATGCACATTTAACTGGTACAATTGGGATGAATAGTTTGGCCCACTGCGTCGAAGCCTTATATGCAAAAGTCAAAAGCCCGGTTTCTGATTTAATGGCAATAGAGGGAATAAAATCTTTAACATCAGGTCTGCCTAAAAGTATTAAAAGACCCAATGATATAATCGCCCGAGCCGAAGTATTATTCGGCGGTATGTTAAGCGGTTATTGCGTTACACTCGCAGGGATAGCCATCCATCATAAACTTTGTCATGTGCTTGGAGGTCATCACGGCATTCCTCATGGTGAAAGCAATAGTGTCATACTTCCATATGCGATTGCTTATAATGAGACGGCAGCACCAGAAGCAATGGAAAAAATTAAAGGCGCCATGAAAACAGAAAGCGCATCTAGTGGAATTTATGATTTTGCCAGAAAAATTGGCGTGCCTAAAAGTTTAAAAGAACTCGGAATGCGTGAAAGTGATCTTGATTTAGCGGCTGCTGAAACAATAGAGCGAACACCATATAACCCAAAACCCTTAGAAATAAAGTCCGTTCGTGAAATGTTACAGCAAGCTTATGAAGGGGTTCGACCTTCAATCTTTTAATATTGAAATAAATTATACTATTTTCTAAACTTGAAATTCATAATCATTCAGAAAGGCGCAAAATGGCATATAAACTTATTGGTAAAGATTTTACTCCACCTGACGTTCAAGCCAAAGTGACCGGCTCCGCAAAATATGCCGAAGATTTTAAAGCCGAAGGAATGGTATATATTAAAATGTTGCTTAGTCCCATGCCGCACGCTGAAGTAACAAATATTGATGTTGCTGAAGCTCTTAAAATGGAAGGGGTTTTTGGTATTTTAACAGCTGATGATGTCCCCGCCATACCACCCCCCGGTAATCCGATACTAACCAATAGTCCTAAATATGTTGGACAGCCGATCCTTGCCATCGCAGCAATTACTGAATCTCTTGCGGCAGACGCTTTGGAAAAAATTAAAGTCAGTTACGAACAAAAGCCATTTACAATTGACCCACTCGTCAGCCTCTATCCAGGTGGGCCCGATGTTTATGATGACATAAACAGTGCAACACGCGGCTTCGAAACCAAAAAGATAAAATGGACAGCCCGCGATTTTGCAGAAGCAGGTGAAGAAAAACTTCCTATGGGTGAACCATCCAAGGAATGGCAGTACGGCGATATCGATGCGGGCTTTGAAAATGCTAGTTATATAATTGACGAAAGTTTCGTTACCGCCAGTAACAGTCACCATAGTATGGAGCCGAGAAGTTCATTTTGTTATTGGCAAAATGGTAAATGCTATATTCACGGCTCAATCCAAAGTCAGAGTTTCTCTATGCCGGCTCTTTCAAAAATGCTCAATATTCCGGCAAAAGATGTCATTCTGATTGCTGAATTTTGCGGTGGTGGTTTCGGTTCAAAAGGCGGGCCTTATCCAGTTATGGTCCTTCCCGCGCATTTTTCAAAAAAAATCGGCCGGCCGTGCATGTTGAGAATTACCCGTGCGGAAGAATATTATCTTGGCTCTGCCAGGTCTGGTTTTCAGGGCAATATCAAGTTGGGTTTTGATAAAAATGGCCGCATCCTTGCCGCCGACCTTTATGTTGTTCAACAAAATGGTTCTGATGCAGGGTTTCCTGATCTTTCGAGCGCCGGTGGTGCTGTATCGCTTGTTTATACACCTCAAAGTATGCGTTGGCGCGGTATTCCTGTGATGACAAATCGCCCGCCATGTGGAGCGCAGCGCGGGCCAGGACAAAACCAAATGGCTGTTGCCGTTGAGCCACTAATGGATAAAGCAGCAAAACATCTAGGTATTGATCGTCTTAAAATTCGTGAAATTAATGCACCTACTCATGACGCTAAATATGATGGTAAACAAGGTGATATCACCAGTTCATATTTACCCGAAGCTCTTAAAATTGGTGCTGAGAAATTCAATTATACCGAAAAGCTTAAACGCAGCGGTGAAAAGAACGGCTCAAAAGTCATCGGTATTGGTGTTGGGCAAGCCTACCATTCAGCAGGCGCCAGTGGTTTTGACGGCCTACTGTGTATCAAGCCAGACGGTAAATTGCATCTCCACTCTGGCGTTGGAAATTTAGGGACATATTCCTATGCAACGACCACACGCGTTGCTGCAGAAGTCCTTGGATTTAATTGGGAAAATTGTATCATCCATAATGGTGATAGCCGTAAAAACTTGCCTTGGGTTTTAGGTCAGTTTGGCAGTAATACTTCATTCACGACCACAAGAACCAACTTTGCCGCTGCCCAAGATGCCAAACGTAAAATACAGGAAATTGCTGCGATGGATATGGGTGGCGAAGCGGATGATTATGATCTTGCAGATGAAAAGGTAACGTCAAAAACCGACCCGTCAAAATCAATGAGTATGGCTGATATAGCTAAGCGGGCAATTGAACTTGGCGGAAAATACGATGGACAAGAAACGCCTGACGATATTTTCATGTTAACCAAAGAAGCAACAGCAGGCATTGCAGGCAGTGGCCTTGTAGGAGTAGCAAAGGATAAGATTGCTTTAACCGGAACTGTTCCTGCTCTTGCGAGCGGGTTTATGATGATTGAATTAGACACTGAAACAGGAAAATTTGAAATCTTGGATTATGTTGGAACGGCAGACTGCGGAACTGTGCTTCATCCAGCGGGACTTGATCAACAAATTCGCGGCGGTGCCATCATGGGTATTGGGATGGCCTCTATGGAAAAAGTGGTTTACGATCCGCAAAATGGTCTTCCCGCCAATGTTGGACTATATCAATCCAAGCCACCATCAATTATGGATGTACCAAGTGATATGATTACGTCCGCCGTAGATAAACCGGATCCTCAAAATCCTGTTGGTGCAAAAGGAATAGGTGAACCATTGATGGGATGCGCAGCTTCTGCATTGATATGCGCAATTTCAGATGCACTTGATGGTCATTATTTTAATCGCACACCTGTGATGCCCGACATGATTATTAATGCGGCCGCCGGACAACCGCAATCTTATAAAAAGTTTCAAGTAAATACGCAATAAGGCTTAAACGTCACGACGATGAATAAGCTTGCGCAGCATGGATTTCAGCATATCAATATCTTCTGCGGAATATCCGTCAAGGACTTCTTCTTCGAACCGTTGAGCACGACATTTAACGGATTTTAAAAATTCGCGTCCTTTTTCAGAAAGGGTAATACATTCTGCATCGTCGAATTTAATTTGTCCATTATCACGCAACCATTTCAATGACATAGAAACCGTTGCCATATCCAGGCGAGTTGATTTTGCAACCTCGGGTGCCGTCATATTTGGGGTTTGGCTAATATGTATCAATATGCGCGCATGCGCAACTGGAATTCCTTCATCCAATAATTCACGATGGAAAGGATCTGATATTTCCCAATAACTTCTTAATAACAAAAGAACTATAAAATCATTGTCTTGAGGTTCTTCAATTTCTGTTGGCTCCGGAAAATGGTTACTTGGGTGTCTTGTAGCCAATCCATATTGTCCGTTTGAGTAAAGGAGCGGTTTCTTATTAGAAATTTCAAAATCTTCAACTTCACCAACAAAAATCGTGTGATCTCCACCCGGATATTGATGAACATTTTTACATTCAAGATATGCGACAGTATCTTTTAACAAAGGCATTCCACATTTGCCTTCAATGATAGTAACACCGTCAAACTTATCGTCTGCAGGATTAGCAAAATTATTTGATAATTCTAATTGGTCTGATGCCAAGACATTTACGGCGAAATGACTAGCTTCTGTAAGATCAACCAGGTTATTGGAACGATTATCCAAACTCCATAAAATCATAGGAGGGTCAATACTAAGTGAGCTAAAGGAATTAACAGTTAGACCTATTTTAGAACCATCTTTTGCTAATGATGTAATTACAGTAATTCCGGTCGCAAATTTTCCGAAACAATTCCTTAGCTCTCTTGCATCTATTTTAGGTGCATCTACTTTAGTCATTACAAATCCTATTTACGGAAATTTATATATTTCCAAACTGCTTTCACCATTTTTTAGCCGGCGGCGCACTTCATCTTCTTTTTCTTCACGAGCATAAGAAGCTTCTATTACGACTTCTAATTTGTTTGCTGGAATAATAACAACGCCGTCACGATCACCAATGACAACATCCCCTAATTTTATATCAACTTCACCAATTCTAATTGGGCTTCCAATACTACCGCCTCGTTCTTTACCGGTTCCCAGAATATTTAAACCTCTAGAAAAAATCGGAAAATTTAAGGCATCAATATCATCAGCATCTCGAACGCAACCGTCTAACACCAATCCATTTATCCCTCTTTCTTGTGCAGCGCAAGTAAGAATATCACCCCAGTAGCCCGCATCAGGGAAATCATCCAAACTGCCTACCAATACATCGCCCTCCTCAGCTTTATAAATAGCTTCATGAAGATTAATATTACTGCGGGCCAAACAGTGAAGTGGATAGACCGTTCCATACACTTTCATATTTTGTGAAATAGGTTTTATCGTTCCCGGCAATGCACCTATCTGACCTGCGGCTTCATGAATTGTTGCCGTTCCAAATTCACCTATTTTCTGAACAAGTTTTGGATCAGGTCGCATGATTATTGCTCCTTCGTTTGTAACGAATGATATTTATTAATCTCACGCGCTTCATCAAGACGCATTCCACTTTCAAGTGCCGCACGAATTTTTTCTTCTGCAGCTTCAATTTTCTCCGCTTGCGTCAGAACCGCTTCTTCGTGCTCTTTTGGAATAACAATCACACCATCACTATCCCCGCGCAATAAGTCTCCCGGATGTACTTTTGCATCGCCAATATTAACAGGCACGTTGGTTGCATCTACTTGAACCCTATCCTTTCCTGTTCGCATTGAATAACTTCGGCTATAAACCGGATACCCTAACTTAAGACACATATGCAGATCTCTACATGCGCCGTCAATGACAGTGCCTGCAACGCCATTCTTATGTGCAAGATAGGTTAAAATATCACCCCAGACCGTCGCATCTTCGCGACCACCATTGTCAAGAACGACTACTGTACCCGGTTCCAGATTATCAATATAATCACCAACGGTACCCGGCTCAACATCCGCTGGGCCATATTGAATGGTATAAGCACGCCCCGTCATGCGGAAGCTGTGATCTCGTGGCTTAATGCCTAGGCATTGACCTTTAATGCCCAGTTTATCGAGGGCATCACTAATAGTTGCCGTATCTAGTTTTGAGGCACGTTCAACTGCCTGATCCATATTCATTCCTTTACTATAATTACTTCCAATATAGAAACCCGTTGGCGGTTCCAGTGCCTGCTTCTGAACGGTAACATGGGACATAATCAACTACGTCCCCCTTTAATTCGCTATCGAATAATACTCCTGCCGCCGCAATCCAATTTTTAAGTTCCGAGGTCCCTGTTTGAAAATATTTCTCATCCAACGATGTGATCGTTTCAGCGTCTCGCCCCTGAATAGCTGTCATAAACAATTGATCAAGATCTTCATCAATGACAAAGTGACTCATGCCGCCGGATCCGAATACGGCAACCTTCAAATCACTATCCCAATTACGGATTGCTTTACCTACCATTTTGCCAAAATCATAACAGCGCTTTGCTGTTGGTTGGTTAGGCGGAAAAAAAGTATTTGTAATTATTGGTACATTCGGCACCACATTATCATTCATCACTTGGCGATATATATACCCAAAAGCATGTCCAACTCCAGACGACCAATGATCATCATGTTTTGGAATTTTAGTCATCTTTGTAACGTCAAAGCCATCTTTGGTTGCTTGTTTAATAATCAAGTTCGCAAGTTCGGGACAACCATCATATTCCGTATATTCAGGCGGATTATGTCCTGCTTCCGCTGCATGAATTCCGGGGGCCATTCGGGCGATTTGCTCTTCGCTTGCGGGTTCATTATAAAGCGTCTCACCGGAAAAAACTGTGAACGCTGGAATGACATCAGGATTATAAATTTCATTTTGATCATTCCCCATAATCACGGCTACATCCGGTTTTACTTCGTTCCAGATATCAGCCATTTTTGTAATGGCGTCCTGACAACGAGAATGCCGCATAGTGCGTTCATCAATAGATGATTGCTCATTTAAATTTTCATTTTTACGAAGTTCCTTAAGTTCTTCAAACGAATAATTTCCAAGCTTATAAGGATGTGACGGCCTATTTTGATCCGCTTTAACACGCATCAACCACTGCTCCGGTGTCGTTGATAATGTAGGACCATGAGACGTCCACATTCCAAGTACGATTTCAGCCATGTTTAATACCCTTTAAATTTTTCCTGTTATTATAATAACAGATGAATATATCAAGTCAACGCGGATTAGATCACAAAAGACGCCTTAAATAATCCAAAAACTGCTCTTGCTCTTTTCTTGATAATGGTTCCAGAGTTTCTTTGCCTGCCTCTTTACCAAGTGGAATAACAGCATCGACAATTTCATTCCCTTCATCAGACAGGTCTAAAATATGATACCCTAACCCTTCTTCAGTTTGGGTTAAAGTGATCATCCCCTTTTTAATCAACCTATCTACAAGTCCATGGACATTACCGGGTTCCATTCCGATACGTCGACCAAGTTTATTTTGTGAAGTTGGCCCCAATAAACGTAATGAAGTCATCGCAGCAGTTTGCATAGGACTTAATCCAGTAAAAGCGATTTTTTGCTTCATCTTATTTCGAGCTTTATGAAACACGCGCCTTAGTAAATGTCCAACCTGATCTTCTAGGCCGGATTTATTTTCCTTATCGTATTTATCGATAGCCAAAACTTACCTCATTCATTTCTCTATTATGATCATAACAGCAGACACTTTTAATGAAAAGTTTTATTCTTTGGTCCTTAATCTAGATATGATTATTACCAACTATTTTGAATATATTATTTTTCATTTGTTTTTATATGAAATGCTAACGTAAGCTAAAAGAAAAAGAATCATAAAATAAGAGGGAAAACCAATTGAGTGATACATCTGCACAAAAAGTAACCTGGACATCAAAATCTGCATTTTTATTAGCCGCAATTGGATGTGCCGTTGGGCTTGGTAACCTATGGCGTTTTCCGTATATTGCAGGACAAAATGGCGGCAGTGCTTTTATCATGATTTATGTTGGGTTTGTTTTTCTTCTTGGAGTTCCCTTAATAATGTCGGAACTTGCCATCGGACGCGAAGGTAAATTAAGCGCCGTTGGTACAATGCAAAAATTAACCGCACAAGGTTATAACCCTATTTGGAAAATTATTGGCTGGATCAGTGTGCTTGTTCCAGTTCTGGGTTTATCCTATTATTGTGTCATTGCTGGATGGTCCGTTGATTATATATTTAAAGCGGCGATGGGTGATTTCAGCAATATAGATGCCGCTGGATCCGGTGCTATTTTCCAAGAAGCCCAAGATAACTGGCCCGTTCTTATTTTTTGGTTCACTCTTTTTCTTTTTACAACAATTACCATTATCTCACTTGGAGTAAAGAATGGGCTTGAAAAAGCAGTAAAACTTATGCTCCCCGCATTGTTTGTTATCCTCGTATTTCTGGCGATTTATGCAATGAGTACAGGGGACTCAAATAAAGCCATAGAATTTCTTTTGAGCCCTGATTTTTCAAAACTTACCCCAAGGGCCATTCTTGAAGCACTAGGTCAAGCCCTCTTCTCCCTTGCTATTGGTGTAGGTGGATTAATCACATATGGCGCATACCTTCCTGTTGATGTATCGTTACCAAAATCAGCCGGTTTAATTGCTATTGCAGATACAATGGTCGCGCTTCTTGCTGGGTTTGCAATCTTCCCTATTGTGTTTGAATATGGCCTAGAGCCAAGCGAAGGACCGGGATTAATATTTGCTACGCTTCCAATTGCATTTGGTCAAATGCCAGGTGGGATTTTATTTGGCACGCTTTTCTTTGTGTTGCTTTCCTTTGCTGCGCTTTCATCAACGATTGGGATGCTAGAGCCCGTGGTTGCATGGTTAGAAGACAGAGGACTTTCCCGCAAAAAAACGGCTTGGATGGCCGGTATGATTGCATGGTCTCTTGGAATTTTCATGTTGCTATCGTTCAATTTGCTCGTAGATTATATGCCCCTTAACTTTATCCCACTATATGAAGGCAAAAATCTATTTGGAATTATGGATTATACGGTAGCCAATGTTTTGATCCCAATTAATGCCTTGATGATCGGACTTTTCGCGGGATGGGCTATGTCCAATGAATTGGCCGAAAAACAATTCGGATTTGCTTATGGTAGCCCGCAGTTTTCATTATGGCGTATAAGCACAAAATATATCGCAACGATTGCCATAACAATAGTCGTTTACGGAATGATTTTTGGTAATCCGTTCTAAGAGCTATTAAAACTACCGATTTAAACTATATTTTTTTGGATCTAATGCTGGTTCATTACCATCAATAATATCAGTAAGCATTTTTGCAGAGCCCGCTGCCATGGTCCACCCAAGTGGTCCGTGCCCAGTGTTGACTAGTAAATTGGCAACATCAGTCTTTCCCAAATAAGGTGATCCATCCACACTAATCGGTCTTAGGCCTGCCCATTCTGTGACTTTATCCTTATCAAAATAAGGCGCAAAATCAGGATATATTTCACTAAGTAAATCATACATATTGGCTAAGCGGTCAGATGTAAGACTTTGATCAAGTCCTGCAAATTCTGCTGTACCCGCTATACGAAGCACATCCCCAAGCGGGGATATAGCCGCATGGAAGCCATCGTCAATAATTGGCATTCGCGGTCCGCCGTTCCAACCATTAAGTGGCACTGTAATTGAATATCCTTTGGCGGGTCTTACCTGAATATTAATACCGATTGATTTTGCAAGCGGTGTTGAATAGCTTCCTGCGCATAAAATATATTTATCCGCTGTCATATCACCCGCACTGGTTCTTACGGCACTAATATCATTATGCTTCTTGATTATTTTTTCGACACGGACACCATAGTTAAACTTCGCGCCTAGTTTCATCGCTTCTTTTTCAATTTCACAGGTGAATTTATACGCATTACCCGCTTGATCATCCGGAAAATGAACGCCACCGGCTAGCTTATCAATAACGGGTTCAAGCGAAGGTTCAGCCTTTAAAAGGTCATTACCTTTAAGCACTTCGTAAGTCATACCGTGCGGTATTAAATGTTTCGAAAGACGAGCAAGTTTTTCAAGACTTTCCATATCCCGAAATACTTTAATAGACCCGGTTGTAATCTGGTCATATTTAATATTTAATTTTTTTCTAAGTTCATCTAATAATTTGACTGAATACCATGAAAGATCAGCACTTCTGTGAATATTTTCAATATATAACTTTTCACGTGAATTATTTAAGAATGACACACCCCATCCAAGCAATGACGGTAATGCTTTTAATCTTAATAAAAATGGGCTATGCGGATTACCAATTGTGGAAACAAGTGTTTTAAAAATTCCGGGAGCATTCCATGGGTCCGCCATAGACGGCGTAAGCATTCCAGCATTGGCAAAACTTGTTTCTAAGGCGGGGCCTTCTTGACGATCTATCACTTCAATGTCGTGCCCGGATTTTGCCAAATAATAAGCCGTCGTCGAGCCAATAACACCGGCACCAATAATGATAATTTTCATAACTTAAATTATTCTTCTTTGTTTTTAAAAATCTTCCACATACCAATAGTAAAAAGTGGCAGAATGATCAATATGATAAACACATAAGTTAGCGTTCCATAGCCTTCTTTAATTAAATTAACAACACCAAATTCCGTTGCAATTACAATGGCGGTAAATAAAATGACAACTGCAATAAGAGGACGCATAAAACGGGGCATAATTTTATTATGATGTTCATAAGCGACAGCAAAACGTTCATTTATTGAATGGATTAAAGCCGTACCAGTTTCAATAAAAGTTCCAAACAAAATAATCTCAAAAATTATCTTAAAGATTGGCACATCTAAAATCGTTAATAAGTAATTCACCGGTAATTGTTCTTCAATAATATCCGGGTAATAGCCCATCATGGCAACAAAAAAGAAAATAGCAGGTATCGTCGCAATTGGCCCCGCTAGCAATCCAGAAATAAGAGCTTCTTTTCGGGATGTTAAATGGCGAATACAAAAAAGGACCGCCGGAATAGTTGCAAGATTATATCCTGAATATGTAAGACCACTTTGAACCCAGCCGTCACCAATTGGATGATTTGAGAAATTGGCCGCAATTTTATCACCAAAAACAGTCATGCAAAGAATAACAAATGCGGCATACGCGACATAAAGTAAAATCGACCAAGCGCTTAAGAATTTTTCAATAAGGCTTGAGCCATAGAAAACCAATACACCGACAGAAAGCATCATTACGGACGTCCCCCAAATGGGTAAAACACCGTAATTTTCCATTAGCAACGCACCGGCGGCGGCCCCAACGACTGAAATTGTGACAATAATTTGTAGGAAATAAGCGATTTCAAACAAAAAACTAAATCGTCCTAATGTCTGGCTGAAATATGTTTTATAATCAAAACTTTTAGTCATACGTGCCAATTCAAAACAGGCCGCAAGTGTAATACTCCATATGAACATCGCGACTAATATTCCAATAAGGCCGCCAACCGGTCCTGAGCCAAAGAAAAATTCAACAATTTCTCTGCCTGTTGAATATCCCCCCGCAATAATAACCGATTGAAAAATAAATCCCGGCAATAAATATCGTTGAAAAAAACTTGCCATTCACGCTTCCTCTACTTTTATCAAATAAGCATGACATTTATAATTGTTTGATGCAAAGGCATTTTTTGTATATCGTCAGTGGCATTATGAGAGTTGCGGAAAATTAATGAATAAACCGATCAATAAAAAAACACAAAATTCTAAACCGATTGATGACTTAACGGGCATCGAAGTCAATGATGACTTTGAACGTTTCGAACAGAAATTCGATATATATTGCCGTGCCATGTGGGATCCACAAATAAAGTCAGAAAAATCAGATAAGTTTTTTGAGGGCTATTATATGCCCTATGCAAAAGCACGTAAAACAGATGGGTTTAGCCAAAAAGATTATGCCTTTCGCAATGCGGCGTGGCACGTGAATAATGTTATTCGAGATATTGAAAAGTCAGGTGAATTCAGAAAAGAAAAACCGAATGAAATACGAAAAGAAGGTTTTTGGGATTATTATACTTCGCATGATGAAGGATGGCCGGAACCTTACCCATATGAAAGCGCCGCCGAAGCGACACGCGATTTAAAAAAAGTGGCCGGGTTTTGTGGGGTCGGCGATCTAGGTGTTTGCGAATATGACGAAAGATGGATGTATAAATCCATTTTCTCCATGCAGGGGAACGGTCAAAAGCCACAAGAAATTCCAGATGATATTCCAAATGTAATTGTCACTTTAGAACCTATGGATCGAGAACTTATTAAAACGGTCCCGTCTGCATTATCCGGTGCAGCCACAGGTCTTGGCTACACTTTTGATGGTGTCGCAATTATCACACTAGCGCAATATATTCGCAATATGGGATATCGCGCATATGCGACGCTTAATGATACTGCTTTGTGTATACCGCTTGCATTGCAAGCGGGGCTTGGTGAAGTGGGCCGTCATGGCATGCTGATCAATGAAAAATATGGCCCACGTTTTCGTATTGGTAAAATATTCACCGACATGCCGCTTGAAATCAACAAGCCCAAAAAATTTGGCGTCCAAGAATTTTGCACAACATGTGACCGCTGTGCTGTCGCGTGCCCGCCAAATGCCATACCCTTCGATGCACCAAGTGATCACGTCCATAGTGAAAGTAATATCAAAGGGGTGGTGAAATGGACACCGTCTGCGGAAAAATGTTTTAAATTTTGGTGTAATCAAAATACAGACTGTATTATTTGCATAAGATCATGTCCTTATAATCGTGATTTTTCTAGATTACGTCATCGTCTATGGTTAAAGCTCGCTAAAAGTCCTTTTAAGAAACTGGCATTAAAACTAGATGATCTTTTTATGGATCGCGGTAGATTAAAAACCAGTTGGTGGTGGCGGCCGGAACTTAAAAAACAAGATGAGGCAGAAGCCCCAAAGCGCAAAAAGAAAAATAAGAAATAATCCACACGCCACGACTATAGGTTTATTATCATTTTAAAGCTATCTTGTGTAATGATTTTCACCTATAAAACCCTAAACATATTATGAGACATCCACAATGATTGAAGTCGGTAAATACCATACACTTGAAGTGATCAAGCATCTTGATTTTGGCATAATCCTTAAACATGATGATGAAGAAATATTGCTTCCTACACAATCATTACCACAAGACGAGAAACTTTGGGACATTGGGCAGTTTCTTGAAGTATTTGTCTATCTTGATTCAGAAGATCGCCCTATCGCTACTACCGACATACCATCTGGTACTGTTGGCGATAGCGTTTTGCTTACTGTTGTAGGCCAGAGCAATTTTGGCACATTCATGGATTGGGGATTAACAAAAGATCTTCTTGTACCTTTTAAAGAGCAAAATAAACCTATGAATATGGGACGATCTTATGTGGTACATATCTTTCTCGATAAATCAGATCGCATTGCAGGATCAACTAAGCTCAGTAATTATCTTGACGAATTTAACGATGGGAAATTCGAATTTCGGGAAGAAGTGGACCTCCTGATCGCGGGAAGAAGTGATTTAGGATATAAAGCCGTTATCAATAATTCCCACCTCGGGTTAATTCATCAAAATGAAGTTGTTCGCCCCTTAAAAAGCGGAGACAAACTTAAAGGGTATATCGGAGAATTACGTGAGGACGGCCGGATTAATTTAACTCTACAAAAGCTCGCTTATGAGGTGAGAGAGGAACTCTCTGATGTCATTCTCAAATATATGCAAGATCATGGTGGCATTATAGGATTAACGGATAAAAGTCCACCTGGTGAAATTAATGCGATTTTTCATGTTAGCAAATCAAACTACAAAAAAGCTTTAGGGAAATTATTTAAGGAAGGTAAAATCACCTTCCACGAAAAAAGTGTGCGTTTAATTCAAGAATAAATGATCAATGAACTTAATTGGCTCTCATATGTTCTGGAATTATTCGCTTTTCCAATATTTCGAATAAAATTTCAACGATAATCGCAAGACAGGCTGCCGGAATAGCACCCTGTAAAATTAGATTAGTATCATTTAGCGCGAGCCCTGTAGCAATCGGCTCCCCTAGACCGCCCGCTCCAATAAATGCGGCAAGTGTTGCGGTACCAATGCAAATAATCGTTGCCGTTTTAATGCCCGCTAAAATATTCGGCAAGGCTAATGGAAACAACACATTTCTGAGTTGTTGGAACTTCGTCATTCCGATAGCACGAGACACATTTACCAACACCGGATCTATGGTGGTTAACGCTATAACCGCACTTCTTAATATCGGTAACAGTGAATATAGAAAAAGAGCGGTAATAGCAGGTATTTCACCGATGCCGAAAATTGGGATCATTAACGCAAGCAAAGCTATTGACGGAATTGTTTGTAATAACCCTGTAAAATAAATGACGGACCGCGATAATTTAACCGATCTAAATATTAAGAAGGCAAGCACTAAAGCGACTATACAACCAATTGAAAGGGCGATGATAGTTATTTTTACATGTGTAATAGTGTTTTCAATTAGTTTAGATAAAACTCCATCTTGACTTTCTACTGTTGTATTGGTGTCAATTAATCCTTCGCTTTTTAAAAAAGCATTTGCCACTTCACTAAAGGTTTTTTGGTTTATAACCACTTCAGAATTTAAAAGGCGCATTTTGTCGTCATCTAAACGGCCTTCTAGCTGATTAAGAATTTTCATAGCGTCTTCTGGGAAATCATTGCGAGTTAACGATGCACCAAAATATTTTGGGAAAAAATCAAGATTATCCTGAAGAATAATTAATCCATAGCGCTCTATATCACCGTCCGTTGTGAAAGCGTCTGTCAAATCTATTTCACCTTCATCAATTGCTTTATAAGCCAAGCCATGCTGAATTCCCGTTGGCGCAAATTCAAGGTTATAAGCTACTTTCATAGATGGCCATCCATCATCACGATTGATGAATTCATGACTAAAATTGACCTTCAAATCTGAATGATCTTTCAAATCCGAAATGGTCTTTAAACCTCTTTCATCTGCTAAAGTTTTCTTAATTGCCATTGCATATGAATTATTAAATCCGAAAGGAGAAAATATTTTCATATTTCGCGCATCTAAAATTGCTTGGTAATCTTTTAGATTAGGATTTTCACCAACACTTTCATCGCTTGTAAAAATTGCTTCGGATATGGTGCCCGTATATTCGGGATATAAATCTATTTCACCTTCGGCTAATGCATTATAACAAATCAGTGTCACGCCAAAGCCGAATTTACGATCTATTTCATAGCCACTATTCTCTAACACTTGGGCCATAATTTCTGCAAGAAGATAGCTTTCTCCGTGCATTTTACTACCGATAACAATTTTTTCGTTCGCAGCAAAAACAGAGCCACTCAATAAAAAAATGGCGGCAAAAAAAGAAGGTAATATTTAAGTGCCGAAGCGAAGGTGATTTGTCAGACCCTGATTGTTTTTTGATAATCAAGTATTGAACAAATCACCATTGATGTCAAACGACTTACCGCGGTAAAAGATGAACCCCGGCAAGCATACATCTAACCGAACCTCCCGCGAGTTCAATCGTCGGAATTTCAAGCGGTAAAATTTCCATATTTCTTTCAATAATCGCTTTTTGTTCATCGGTTAATACGTTATGCGCTCTTGCTGAAATCGCTAAAACACGTCTATCACGACTTTGAAGCTCTATGGCATTACCTGCGAAATTGGCTATCTGATCATTACTAAGCACAATGACTTTACGGCCAGAGCTTTCAAAACGTGCAACGATCTCTTCGCGTCTTTTAGTATCATCAAACAAATCCAATCCAATCATGACGAAATCCGTAGCGATACACATTAAAACATTCGTATGATAAACAGGCGTGCCGCTTTCATCACATGCATCGAATGCCATTGGCTCATAATTAAAATGGGTACAAAATCTTTCTAATGCAACAGGATCAGCACGGTTTGATTTTGTAACATATGCAACGCGATCAATATGATCCAAGACCATTGCACCTGTCCCTTCAAGGAAAAGACCATCAGGTTCAAGGCCTGAATAATCAATAATATCTTGAACGCGATAATTTTCTTTAAGCATTTCAATTACATCATAGCGACGTTCACGACGACGATTTTCTGCAAACATTGGATAAATGGCCACATGCCCACCCGAATGGGTTGAAAACCAATTATTGGGAAATACGGAATCTGGCGTCTCTTTGCTCTCATCTTCAAAAATGTGAACATTTATACCTTTTTTTTCTAATGTCTCGGCAACCTTAGTTGCTTCTGCATAAGCTGATTTTGCGATTTCTTGCTCGCTTAAACCATCACCACTTTTTTGAAAACTATTGTCCTTAGCCGTTTGCCAATTTGGCGAAAAATTATGCGGACGGATCATGATAACCGCAGCTGGTGCTTGTACACTACGCTTTTCCATAACAGTCTCCTTTAATTTTTAGCGGCTCTTAAAACCATACCAAATAAATCACGTGGATCATCGGGATCAGCAAGCATATCAAGGTTTTGATAATGGCCTGTCTCTTCAAGTTTATCGCGAATATAGCGTAATGCTGAAAAGTCCTCGATGGCAAAGCCAACGCTATCAAATAATGTTATTTGTTTTTCATCTGTACGGCCCTCTATTTCGCCTGTCATCACTTGCCATAATTCTTTCACCGGATAATCTTCACCCAATTGTTGGATTTCACCTTCAATGCGTGTTTGTGGTGGATATTCAACGAATATTTCAGAACGCAAAAGAATATCTTTATGAAGTTCAGTTTTACCCGGACAATCGCCACCAATGGCATTGATATGAACACCTGATCCGACCATATTATCGGTTAAAATTGTTGCATATTGCTTATCAGCTGTAACGGTTGTGATAATTTCTGCACCTTCCACAGCCATTTGCTCACTATTACATTTGATAACATTTAAACCACGACCTTCAAGGTTCGCCATGCAGCGGTCAGAAGCGCTCGCATCAATATCGTAAAGACGAACATTTTCAATGCCGCATATTGCTTTAAAGGCGAGTGCTTGGAACTCTGATTGTGCGCCATTACCAATCATGGCCATCGTTTTTGATCCCTTAGGCATCAAATATTTTGCAGCCATTGCTGATGTGGCAGCCGTACGAAGCGCCGTTAAAATTGTCATTTCAGTGAATAAAACCGGGTATCCCGTGTTCACATCTGAAAGAACACCAAAGGCTGTTACAGTTTGCAAACCATCTTGAGTATTTTTTGGATGACCGTTCACATATTTAAAACCATAAACTTCGCCGTCGCTGGTTGGCATTAATTCAATTACACCTTCTTGCGAATGTGAAGCAACGCGCGGCGTTTTATCGAAAAGTTCCCAACGCTTAAAGTCATCTTCTAGATATTCGCAAATACCTAACATCATTTCTTCGACACCAAGTTCTAGAATTATTTTCATCATGTCATCAACACTGACAAAAGGAACCAAATTCAAATCTTTATTCACTGTATTCGTCATAGCAAACTCACTTTAGATTCTGCGTCTTAAAAGACACTAGTTGATTAAAAACATATAATATCAATGCTAAATTTTAGACACAATGTCATTTTTTTATAAAAATTAATGATAAATATATAAATATGACATACATTATTAGTAATATTGTCAATTATTAGGTTTTTACATGAAAAATAGTCGTGATGAAATATCCAAATATTCTTATGATCATTTAGACCGGGAATTAATATCCTTATTACGTAATGATGGAAGAGCCCCCCTTTCAAAACTAGCCGACATATTAAAAGTATCACGTGGGACGGTACAAAATCGATTAGATCGTTTACTCGCATCCGGAACCTTGCATGGCTTCACGGTTAGAGTACGCGAAGATTATGATCAAGATACAATTAGAGCTCATATGATGATTGAAGTAGTTGGAAGATCAACATCGCAAGTCATTCAAAAATTAAGAGGCATGCCTGAACTTCAAGTATTACATACAACCAATGGCGCCTGGGATTTAGTCGCTGAAATCCAAACTTCCAGTTTAAGTGAATTTGATCGTGTTTTAAGAGATGTCAGAATGATCGATGGCGTGTTAAATAGCGAAACAAGCATACTTTTAAGCACGCTTTAAGAGCTTATTGAATTTAGCAGTTCGCTTACATATTCATCTTGTGGATTATTTACGATTTCTTCTGTCATACCACTTTGAATAATTTTACCGTCTTTAATTATAACAATATTATCGGCTAGCTTTATCGCTTCTTCCATGTCATGGGTTACAATAACTATGGCTCTAGCTTCGGCCTTTTGTAATTTTAAAAACTCTTCGTGGATGTATCCTTTTGTGATCGGATCAAGTGCTAAAAAAGGTTCATCAAGAAGCAACAATTCTGGGTTCAGCATCATAGATCGACAAAGGCTCACTGTACGTCATCAGGGAAAGTTGGGTTTTTAAGTCTTTATAATAAGAGAGTATTCTGCTCCATCTGTTAATATTATGCGGCCATAGCTTTAATGTGCAAGCGTTTTCGTTTGGCCATTGTTTTTAGTT
>Ga0255753_1000120_pt1 | contig 91119 bp, 99 predicted proteins | sample 041ome_10_FD_179953 | JGI IMG/M metagenome (GOLD analysis project Ga0255753, IMG submission 179953) | Coastal salt marsh microbial communities from the Groves Creek Marsh, Skidaway Island, Georgia - 041412US metaG (version 2) | ecosystem: Environmental > Aquatic > Marine > Intertidal zone > Salt...
GCCAAACGAAAACGCTTGCACATTAAAGCTATGGCCGCATAATATTAACAGATGGAGCAGAATACTCTCTTATTATAAAGACTTAAAAACCCAACTTTCCCTGATGACGTACAATCTGTTCAGATTTTTTTTCCTATGAACATAAAATTCATAAGCGATAATGCCCATAAAGGAACCCATTAAACTAGATAGAACTAATATAAAATAGAAAATCTTTATAACAATTTCGTAAGCAGGCCACTGATAATTATAGGAAATATATACTAGAGATATTACTAACCCTGACAAAGTGAAATTTAAAAACTTTGGTACTTTGACAAAGGATAAGATAAAGGCAGTAATCATTGAAAGTAAGAATGAATAAGCTAGTCCCATTTTATAGTACCTAAAATTTAAACTCTAAAAATTAACCCGTAAATGCGTGTAGAGGAAATCGGCGTTGCTGTTTGTACCGACCGGATTTGTGGCATCGATGAAGTTGCCGCCCCAGAACCTTGTATAACCCACTAGGATTTCTGCGCGTTGTAGAATTCTATATTTTGCAGTGATGTCAAATTCCATACCGAGGACAGTACCTGCTGCACCTGTTGGGTCCTGTCTGACATTGACACGGCTCGCGTTAAAGAATGCACCGCGGGCTTCTGCTAAGTTAAATTTATGAAGCTGCGTATCAATGGAAAGTTTCTTTGTCGGGTTTACCGTTGCGCGAACGCGAATTGATTTCAAGTTTTGACGCGCGGTAAAATCAATCAATCCCATCCAAGCATGTGCCGCCGGGAACAATTGAAAATAGGTATCGTTAACACCGTCTGTCGGGTCACCGTCACCACTATGATAATCATAATGTGCCCAAATCGTCGGTTTCCACGTAACGTCCTTAAATTGATGGCCGATACCAACCACAAAGAATTCAGCATTAATATCGCCCGTACCAAAATCGCCGCGTTGAATGGCGCCTTCTGCTTCGAGCATGATGTCTTGAACGCTCCCTTTATAGCGGGCACCGATGGTGTAAATTTTATATGTGGTGCGAAGCGGGTCATCCTGATTTAAACGGTATACATATGTTTCAATATCTTGGTCGGATGCCGTATATTGTATGGATGCACCGTCAAAATCCTGATTATCATTGGTCGGGTCGGCTTGGTCCGCTAATACCCGACGTGGATTAACCGAGAATACATTTAAAGTTAAATTATCCCGGCTAATGGCCGCGCGAACACCATCAAAGGCGCGCCTTACGTTAACCCAGTTATTAACCGCAATTTGGCGACGCTGCCCGAATGTCATTTCCTGACGTCCGGCACGGACAAAGATTTTTGTGCCCTCAACATCAAAATTTAAATCGACAAACCCATTTAAAAGGTCATGCCTATTCACATCACTGCCCACGGGGGGGAGGTCCTCATCAAAAATGGACGCATCAAGAAATTCACCGTAAAAACGGATGTTTTTATTAATTTCAAGATTGGAGTATGCTTGAAACCGACTTAGGAAATAAGAGTTATCGCCGCCAATGCGTCTGCGGGCGCCGTTATTTTCATTATGATAACGCAGGCGATATTCACCACCCAAATCGAGCTTTATATCATTGCCAAGGTCAATTCTTTTTAAACTATCACCGGCCTTGGTGAGAAAATCATCCTGACTGTCCGTATAGCAATCTTGGTCAAGGTAACTAAAATCATTATCAAACGATGTCATTTTATAAGGGTTAGCGGGTCTAACACATTCGGTTTCCTGATTATTTCCTTGCGCGCTTGCATTAAACGTTGCGGAAATTCCCCCAATTAAAATAATGGTAGAAGCAATTATTTTTTTCATCGTACCTACATTCAGTGATGTTATTTGTTTGATAATGTTATGATATAGCAATTAATTATTACTATTTCAAAGTTTTTAGGAATATCTCAAAGATACCTTAAAAATACATTAATAGATTAATGATTTTGTGAGCTGTGTATTTTTGAGGTAAATAAAATAATTATAAACTTAAGGGCAAATAAACCGTAATGTTTTGATACGTCGTAATTTGAATTTCGGTGATTTATAAATGTTTTTTTATTGATAGAGATCAAGGGTTATTTGTTGGTTAAATGTTAAAATAATAGTCAATCTCAACAAAAACTTGAAATGAATGGAGAGCAATATGTTTAATAATCCTTCCTTGGTTACGCGTATCGCAATAGGCAAATCAGTTGGGCTTTTTATAGGTATTATTGGTTTTATAATATTATCCATGTTTTGGCCGGAAGTGCCGACAATGACTAAGTGGGGGTTCATGCTTTGGTATACAACCATGGGCGCATTTATTGGTGTGTTTGGTGTTTTACTTGGCACCCAATCTTAAAATCACCAATGCCATGGTGGTTTCGCGCTCCTTGGATAGGCGCGTGGATGAATTTTATTCTTACATTATTTATATATAATGACCTTCAAATCATGATGTCGAATGTTTTTGCAACAAATAGCATTTTTAGTTCTCCGTTCTGGCTAACCTCTGAAGGCGCGATTGTTGGACTTATTATGGGTTATTTAGCACTCTTATAATTTGCCATCAAACTGCGTAGTGAATTGTTTTGAATAATGAGTGATCTTACTGTTTGTTCAATTTCGTCAATTGTGGTGAGTGGTGCAATAAAATTTGCAATTACGTGTGATCGTTTCATTGCGTTACACTGTAGTTCAGTAAAAGGTTCAAATGAGCTGTTCTCACGGTATATTACAAGAATTTGCTCCAGTGTTTCGTTGACAAGGTTTATCTGTTCGATACTACTTATGGCGTACGGCTCTGCCTCTTCAATTTCACCGTGTAGTTGATATAAATAAAATTGTTCAAGTTCCCTTTCAGCACGCGCTTCGTACCAAGCTTGTACCTGAAGGCCTAAGAAGATACCAACGATCACCACTATAACATCTAGACCGGCGGCAAACCAGTTCTGCTCTTTTACGTGTTGCATAAACCTGCGCAGGATCATGGTGACAACTCCTTATGAATGATTGCCAATTCCTTGTCTAATGCATGGTGTAGGTCTACCAGGCTTTTGAATTGATTAGTGATAACACTATTATATGTACTATAACGAGCCGCATTGGCGACGAGGCTGTTCTTATAGTCGATTGTTTTGTCAGGTGTTGGAATTTTACAATGATTGCCCACTGCGGCATCGAGTTCATAACCACTGCTAATCGTTGTAAAGGTGTTTACATCAATAAATTCCGGAAACTTGGCAGCAAGATTGACTGCGTCTCCTCTTAACCCTGCAATAAATGTATTACTAAAGTTTTGGTTACTTTTAAGAACAGCCATCAATCGACGAATAGATGGGTTTTCAATAATTTGCGATCGCCCAGTTGATTCCAGCTCATCAATAGTGGTTACTGTTGATATAAAATTGGTGTGGATGTGCGAAACTATTATGGCATTGCATTGTATGTTACTGATTTCTACAAACTGTTCATTTTGATTGTATTGTTCACGAAGGCTTGCCAACACTTCAACCCGTCCGTTGATGTTAGGGAAATAATTTTTAAATTTTGTTTCAATCTGCTCAACTTCATCATGAAGGAGAGCCAGGTAAAAAGCTTCCTGCCTACGGTCTTCCAATGCCTCGTACCAAGTCTGCACCTGAAGGCCGAGAAATATGCCAACAATTACAACAAGCACTTCGACCAAAACTTGGAACCAGTCCTGTCGCCGAATAGCGGATACGAGTTTTTGTATAATCAATATACCCTCCCCTATGTTTTATGTAACTTACATTAGATATATTGATTGGTCAAAAATCCAACGCGCGAATGACCGCTTTGGGTCGAAAGCGGTCATTCGACCGAAATAATAACGTTGAATAATAAAGCTGCTTTAATATTTTGGGGGTTAATGTTTTTAAGATTGCATCATTTACAATGCTATCGATACCAGCCAGCAATGGAATTGCGAATTGAATTGGTTTTTAATACTTCATGGGGAACTTCTGTACTCATGAAAATTACCATGGTTCCTAATTCAGGTGAGATTAGGCATTCTTCCTGCGGTTCTGGTCCAAGGAATAGTTTTAACTCACCATGATCTGCTACTTTCCAAAACTCGTTTAAAAAAAGAACCAATGAAACTTTACGGTTATTAGCACCAGAAAAAGCATCTAAATGTTTTTGATAGAAACCACCTTTATCAAATCGTGCATAATGACTTTCAAGTGAGGTTAGCCCCAAGTATAGTTTGCGGTTAATTTCCATGCGGAGCGTTTCCATCCAGGAAATCCATTGGTGGTTAGTTGGTGTATCGTCATCGATCCATGCTATTTTGTCATTGCGTATATTTTGGTTTTGATGAAAGTCGGCCGATCTTCCAATACCCGCGCTATGATAAGGGGTGTTATTTTCGCATTTGACGTGGTCAAATAATAAATTTAATAGAGTTTTGGGTAGCGCATTACGCTGAACACTATAAGATTTTTTTGAGAGATCATCACAAATATTAGTTAAAAGTACCGATTGCCGTTGGTTTTCAATCGTGGTTTGATTTTTATTTGCATGAAGCATCGCTTATCCTGACATTGTATATTGTTATGACAACAATGCTCAGTCAGAGCGAAATTGAAAATTGGTAGATAACAGCAAAATTACTGTGTATGTGATAATACTCTAAATAGGGGGGAGTGTATATGCTTCTTTGGGGTGCTTTGGGTCAATTGAAAAAACACTCTATTAATATACGTGTGTTCCTTGCCAATTTGAGAGATTAATTTATGATCCTTATAGATATTGAACCAGCAAGACATTCAATTCAAAATGAGCATCATAAAGGTTCTAAGACTGATATTAAAAGGGAGGCATAATTGAAGACATATATTTATTGTACAATGCAAATTCACGATCCGGAAACCTATAGTAAATATACGGCCTTAACACCGGATACTTTGAAAAAATATGGTGGTGTTTTTTTAACGAGGGGCGACGCAACTGAGGTATTAGAAGGAGAAGAATTTAAAGACAGGATGGTATTGTTAGAATTCCCGTCTCGGGAAGCTGCAGAAAACTGGTATAACTGCGAGGAATATCAATCCGCCTCAAAATATCGACGTCAATCATCAGTCGGAAAAATGGTCATTCAAGAAGCGCGTGGTGTGACGGATAATCCTGATCCGCTTTTATAATAATTTTAATGGGCTTTTATTTGGGGTTGAAGGAAAGTTAAATGGAGAAAAAGCGTGCACCATTTGCAAAATGGATGGGCAATTCGAACGAGATAACACGTTTGTTCTTAAAGGCCGGGCAAATTCCAGATATGATAAACCTTGCAGGGGGCCTTCCTGAGGCGAGCGTTTATCCCGCGTCTGAACTTGCGGATATTGCCAAGCAAGTCATTAATAAAAACCCCGAGGAAACATTGGGTTATTGCCCAATCGAAGGATTGCCGACATTAAGGGACGCGATCGCGAAAAAATTTTCAAAAGGAAATTTGAAACTTAGCCGAGAAAATATCCTGATCGTCACGGGGGCCATGCAATCATTGGATTTGGTTGGTAAAGTGCTCCTTGATGATGGCGCGCGCATCGCCGTTCAGGATCCAACTTATCTTGGGGCACTCGATGCTTGGCGACCACGACATCCAACTTTGGTACCAATGAATATTCATGGTCATAATTTCAACCCTGCGTCGCTGCTTGAAAATACGCAATTTGCGTATACGGTGCCCAATTTTTCAAACCCGACGGGCAGTTTGGTATCAAAAGAATGTCGTCAGCAACTGGTTGATACATCAAATGATTGTGGCACGTGGCTTGTCGAAGATGATCCATATGGCGTGCTTTATTACGATAGTGATCCCATTCCCAGTATGCTTGAACTGTCAGCCGACGAAAATAATGATTGTTATGAGGGCAATGTCATTTACATGGGCACACTATCGAAAGAGATCGCCCCTGGCCTTAGATTAGGATGGGTAATTTCCGCGCCAGAAATGATCAACGCATTGGCGACAGCAAAGCAAGGATCAGATTTATGCACAAGTGGATTAAGCCAACAAATAACACTCGAAGCAATCAATAACGGTTTAATGGAAAAGATTTTACCAAATATATTAGCCATTTATAAATCGCGGCGCGACGGCTTATGTGCGGCGATGGAGGCATATTTAAAACCCTATTTCACATGGGAAAAACCAGTTGGTGGTATGTTTGTGTGGGCAATCGCAAAAGATCCGAAATTGAATACGGATATTTTATTAGAATATGCATTAGATCACGGCGTGTGCGTGACCCCGTCCAGCGTTTTTGATCCAAATGGAGAATACCGAAAAGCCATCCGTATCAATTTTACGCATAACCCGCTAGAAACTCTGGAGCAAGGGATTAAGCGCCTTGCCAAGGCAACAGAGCAACTGAAATTGTAAATTTATGTAATTTGCAATTATTCCAGATTGTTGGATTGAAAACGTTCAGTTTTTTGCTAAAGATAACTTAAATATAAGTATTTTTCTTCTAATCTTTTTCCAATTAGATAGAATCCAATTCCCCCTAACTGAATAGGTATAACCATGTATAAAAAGATTCCTAATATGCCAGTATTATCAAAATTAGGGTCTATTATTAAATTTAAAGCCACCAAATTATACCACCCACTAGTTAACAAAATTATTGATGCACTAGTAATAATGAGAAAATATATAAAGGATTTAAATAAAATTGATTTATCATTTAAATTGCTGTCTTTTTCTAATGATTTTCCTTTCCTTAAGGAAATTCTATAAATTATTATACCTATTGTTAGTATCAGAAGTACTAAAATTAAAGGCTCGAAATTAATATTTTGCGAAGTCTTTTCATTTGAAAATTTTTCGTAGGTTGTAACAAGAATTAAAAGGCTCATAAAGATTGCTTGCGTTAAGCCGAAATATTTAAATAGAGAACTTATTATTTTATCTTTAGAAATAGTCATAACGATCATCAAAACTAAGCATGAGATAATCATAACAGTTTTATGAGGACGAACAAATAAGAATAAATTGAGAAAATGAAATCAGACATTTTAAATTCTGTCATCTTCAAAAATAACTAAAGTGCTTTTCGGAACGTCAGGTTGATGCGTTTGTCACCCGTTAGGGGGTGATGGCCCAAATCCAGTTTCTTGACGCCGTGATAAAGGCGGCGGGCGGGGCCGCCGAAGATAAGTAGGTCACCTGAATGTAGTGGGATATTGAGCGGTTTGCCGCCGCGTGTTTCGCCGAAAATTTGGAAAATGGCGCTAACGCCTAATGACACGGAAACAATGGGCTGGGTAAAATCAACTTCGTCTTGATCGATGTGGGCGGTTAATCTGATATTTGGCTCGTAGCGGTTGATGAAACAGCTATCGGCGCGAAAATTATTAAAGCCTGCCTTTTTCGCGGCGTTCGTGATGATTCTATGGATATGTTCCGGGATGTCTGGCCAGTTTTTTTCTGTGACGGGATCGCTCATTTCATAACGGTAACCACGATGATCGGAATACCAACCGCATTGTCCCATGCTTGATCCAGCAACATTTATTTTTTTACCGCCAGGGGTCACCATGTGGCGAAACGGAATTTCTTCGGTGACACTTTTAACCGTATCCATAAAGACATTCTCATCCACATAGGACCGGAACAGGAAAACGCCGGGGGCGAGCTCCTCCATTTCAGGTGCAATGTTATCGAACAGATCATTTTGCATGGTTTTATCTTAATTTACGCTAGATTCTGAAACAAGTTCAGAATGACATTTAAAGTTTGCTGTAAAATTTCCTCACCCTGAACTTGATCAGGTTCTGGAGATTACATACTTTATTTTGCATCGTGCAATATAATTCCTAATGTATGCCGCTTGTGACTTTGCTGACGCCGTGGCGTAATTTGGCCCTATAATAACCGCGCTTTCCGAGTTTTGGAAACTCATTTACTGCAAAAATGATGGCTTCGCCTTGTTTTAAATTTTGAACATGGGCAACTGACTGCATTCGTGGGCGTTGTTCAATCAAGGTAAATTCTCCGCCGGTATAATCATTTTCATCGGATAGCATGATGGCCGCCTGATAGGGGAAATGAATGTCGCCATATAAATCCTGATGCAGCGTATTAAAATCATCAGGCCCATATTTCAAAATAAGCGTCGTAGGGCGGTGCTGATCATGCCGATGACAAATATCAAGATAATCTGCATGATTTTCAGGATAAATGGTTTCAATATTTAGTCGGGTGGCCCATTCTTTGGCAACCGGTTTAAGGTTGTCATAAAAATAGGTACGTAGTTTGCTGATTAAATCGGGGAGTGGGTACGCATAATACTTATATTCGCCGCGGCCAAAGTTATAACGTTGCATATTGATGATGCTGCGGTAAATGTCTTGATCATAGGCGCTCATTAATTCTTCGCAACTTGCGCGTGAAAGAACATTAGGTAATTTCACGAACCCATTTAAAAGAAGAGTGTTTTCCAGTTCGTCTTTATCTAAATGTGCTTGCATGTTTATAGAATCCTTCCTAATGTTTTGTTATAATAAAACATGAAGACATGCGGGTCCAATATCCGAAAGTTGTTTTCTAAGTAAAAAGAGACGGGAACAAGAAATGCAAGTGGGGAAACTAAGCGGCTATTTTGCTTTTGGTTTTTTATTGGCATCGTGCGGTGAAGAAGCACCGACGGCCAAAGAATGTCTTGCGGCCGATATGGTTATTCATAACACGCTTATTTATACGGCGGATGATGATAATTGGACGGCTGAGGCGGCGGCGTCACTGGGCGATAAAATTATTTTTGTCGGATCGAATGCAGACGCCGAAAAATACATGTGTGGCAACGCAGAAATACTCGATATGTCGGGTAAATTTTTTTATGCGGGACTGACGGACGGTCATCAGCATTTGGCGCGTATGGGTGCGCGGGAAATGACCATTGATCTTGGTGGGATGGGATCGCTTAAAGAAACGGTTGATGCGTTAAAAGCATGGGCTGATGATGTGCCTGATGGTGGTTGGGTGCTTGGTTCCGGATGGATTGAACGGGACTGGACAGACGAGAAAAGGTTTTTAAATAAAACTGACGTTGATGCCTTTACCGCGAATAAGCCGCTTTATATCCCTCGGTCTGATAATAGTTCGGCGCTTGTGAATATTAAGGCGCTTGAATTGCTTGGTGTCACGAAAGAAACGCCGGATCCATTTGGTGGTGCGTTTGAGCGTGATAAAAATGGTGAACCCACGGGGTATATCGTTGGGGAAGCGATGAATTTGTTTGAGCCGCTACTACCAACGGGCGAAGATTTGAATTTCGTTAAAGAAAGTCTTCAAAAAGGGATGGATTGGAACGTCGAGCATGGCTGGACCGCCATTCATGATAGCGCGCAATTTGATAATGATACCAATATGTTAAAAGAGTTTCACGCAGAAGGAAAGATGAAACATCGGGTTTTTGCGTCCGCAAATATAAGATTTAGAGATAAAAGACTTGCTGAAGGTGTCTATGATAGTGGGGATCATATGTATCAGCTAGCGGCGATTAAGCTATATATCGATGGCACGCTTGGCTCAAGAAGTGCGGCATTACCTGCAAATTATAATGATGCGGATCATCCGGGTTATATTTCCTTCGAACGTGAAGAGCTTTACCCGACGATGGTGGCGGCGCTTAAGGCAGGTTTTCAAATTCAAACCCATGCTATTGGGGATAAGGCAAATCGTTTGATCCTTGATTGGTATCAGGAAGCCATGCTTGAAGTCCCACGTGAAGAATGGGGTAATCCAGACCCAAGATGGCGCATGGAACATGCGCAGCTTATGAACCCAGCCGATTTTCCAAGATTTAAAGAAATTGGAATTTTACCAAGTATGCAGCCAAGCCATGCGATTGGGGACCTTCATTATGCGGAGGAACGTATCGGATTAGAGCGGCTTCAATGGGCATACGCATGGCGGACAATGATTGATCATGGCAATATCATTATCGTTGGAACGGACGCACCGGCCGAAAGAGGCGACCCAAGAATAGAATTTTATGCCGCAGTAGCCCGTAAGGATTTAAATGGGTTTAGTGCTGAAGGGTGGAACCCTGATTTATCAGTAACACGTGAAGAAGCACTGAAAATGTTTACCGTTTGGCCCGCTTACGGCGCCTTTCAAGAAGATATCAAAGGAATGGTGAAGGTTGGTTATCTTGCTGATTTTACCGTTTTTGATAAAGACATCATGACCATACCGGATAATGAAATTCCGTTGGTCCAAAATCAAATGACAATCGTCGGAGGAAAAATTGTTTTTTAAAAATAAATTATTACTAAGCGCAGCCTGTTTAACGCTCGTTGCATGTGGTCAATCAGATGACAATGCGGGAATGGCCGCGTCGACAGAAGAATGTGTGGCTGCAAATATGGTAATCCATAATACAACCATTTATACGGCTGATGATGATAATTGGACGGCGGAAGCGGTTGCGACATTAGGCGATAAAATTATTTACGTGGGTGATAACGCGGGCGCCGAAAAATATATGTGCGGCGATGCAGAAATCATGGATATGAACGGTAAATATGTTTATGCTGGCTTCACGGACGGTCATCAACATGTTGAGGGTATTGGAAAACGTCCAAAGACATTGAATTTGTTTGGAATTGGAACTTTAAAAGAAACGGTTGATGCCATTAAGGCGTTTTCTGATGCTAATGTTGCTGATGGTGATTGGGTTCAAGGTCGCGGATGGATTGAACGCGAATGGACTGATGAAGAGCGTTTTTTAACCAGACATGATGTTGATCCGTTTACGGCAAATAAGCCTCTGTTTATGCCGCGTGCTGATGGCGTGTCGGCGCTGGTAAATTCAAAGGCACTCGAGCTGGCGGGTGTAACAAAAGATACCCCAGACCCACAAGGCGGAAAATTTGAACGTGATCCAGATGGCACACCAAATGGTTATGTGCTTGCGACAGCGATGAACATGTTCCGCGCCATTATTCCAAAGGAAACACGTGAATATAAAAAAGACAGCTTGATGCAGGGTATGTATGAAAATGCAAAGTTGGGTTGGACCAATACGCAAGATGCGGGCATGCCATATGAAAGCATCGAAATTATGAAAGAAATCCATGCGGAAGGTAAAATGTCAACCCGCATCTATGCAGCGGCCAATGTAATGGAGGCATGGACACTTATCGAACGCGGCCGGGAAGTGACCGATGATAATATGTTCGACCTAAGGGGGATTAAGGTTTATATCGATGGTACGCTCGGGTCTCGCGGTGCGGCGCTTCTCGCAGATTATGAAGATGCAAGCCATAATGGATTTATGAACAGAACAACCAAAGAAGAACTCGAACCAATTTTACGTGAAGCGCTGCGCAAAGGATTGCAAGTTGAAACGCATACAATCGGTGACCGCGCGGTGCGTTCATTGCTTGATTGGTACGAAGAAGCGTTTAACGATGTACCAAAAGAGGAATGGGCTGTTGCTAATCCGCGCTGGAGATTAGAACATGCACAAATTATCCCTGCGGTTGATCAGGAAAGATTTGTATCCCTTGGTGTAATTCCGTCAATGCAGCCAAGCCATGGTATCGGTGACCTTAATTTTGCGCCGGATAGATTAGGTGAAGATAGACTTGCTTATTCCTATCCATGGCAATCACTTGTTGATTTAGGATTGAAAATCGTTGGCGGATCAGATGCACCCGTTGAGCTGGGTGATCCGAGAATTGAATTTTATGCGGCGGTTGCCCGTAAACGTCTTGATGGGACTTCAGGTGAAGGATGGCATCCTGAACTTGCAGTGAGCCGCGAAACGGCCCTTAAAATGTTTACAATTTGGCCAGCGCATGGTGCGTTTCAAGAAGATATCAGAGGTTCAGTAGAGGTTGGGAAATATGCTGACTTTACAATTCTTGATAAAGATTGGCTTAAGGTTCCAGAAGCTGAGATTTTGACTTCAGAGAATTTAATGACCATAGTGGGGGGTAAGATTACTTATGAAAAATAAGTAAAACTCCAATCATAAGGGAGCAATTATGTTTTCTTGGGTCAAGCCGATAATCTTAGTACTCGTGATCCTTTCGCCCGTTATTTATTATTTCGAGGTGAAAAGGCAAGGAAGGTGGGATGTTACCCACCTTCAAGATATGGTGAGCGGGTTATTGGTAGGAATGTATTAAAAATAACTAGAGTAGAATGTTATGAAAAAACAATTACTTATTGTCGTTGGGCTTGCGCTTGCGGGTTATATTATCTTTTTTTATCGTCAAGCTGATGTTGTTGATCAGGTAAGGGCGGATTTGGTTATTCATAATACAACCATTTATACCGCCAATGATGATCAATGGACGGCGGAAGCCGCCGCGATCAAAGATGACAAAATTATTTTTGTCGGGTCAAATGATGATGTAGTAAATTATATCGGTGAGCAGACAGACGTTAAGGATATGCAAGGAAATACGGTTTTACCGGGACTTATTGATGCGCATGTTCATATAAAATGGATTGGTCAGCGCGAAGATGGGCTTAATTTACAAGGCATTGATGATTTAACACAAACGGTCGATAAAATTCGCGAGCGGGTAATGGCAACCCCAGAAGGGGAATGGGTTGTCGGTGTTGGATGGATTGAAAAGAAATGGAGAGAAGGTCGGTTTCTTCATAAAGATGATCTTGATCCCTTTAGTCCAAATAATCCAGTGGTTGCAAACCGTGCGGGCGAACATTCAATTGTTGCCAATTCAAAAGCACTCGAAATTGCAGGAATTACACGTGACACCCCCGATCCTGATGGAGGGCAGATTTTAAAAGACGAAAATGGCGAACCAACAGGAATGTTGATCGATAATGCCATGGAACTGGTGCGATCAAAAATCCCGGTACCGAGCAGAGAGCAGGATAAGAAATCATTGCAATCCGGATTTGATTTTATGTCACGCATGGGCTGGACCCAAGTTCAGCAGGCTGGCGGGACATATGATGATATTGATATTATTAAAGAAATTCATTCAGAAGGAAATTTAAAAACCAGCATTTATTATGCGATGATGATGGGCGAAGAGGCGGCAAAATTAATTGAACGCGGACCGGAAATATCAGAAGATCGCATGATTGATATCAAAGGCATTAAATATTTTGCCGATGGCGCACTTGGTTCACGTGGTGCAGCGCTTCTTGAGCCATATGATGATGCGGAAGGTAAAGGGCTTCAGCTTATTAACCGGGAAGAGGCACTACCAGTTTATATCGCCGCTTTAAAGAAAGGCATACAAATTGAAACTCATGCAATCGGTGATTATGCAAATCGGTTTGTGCTTGATTTATATGAAGAAGCTTTTAACGCAGTACCGGTAGAGGAACGCATGGATGCAGATCCGAGATGGCGCATTGAACATGCGCAGATTATCCATCCAGATGATCAAAAACGTTATAAAGAACTAGATATTATTGCGGTTGTAGAAGCATCAACGGTGAAAGGTGACCTTTATTTTGCCCCAGACCGAATTGGTTCTGAACGTCTTAAATATGCGTATCTTTGGGAAAGTTTAATTGACCAAGGGATCCGTTTTACGGCAGGAACCGATGCCCCGGTTGAAGTTGGTGATCCACGGGTTGAATTCTTTTCACTGGTGCAGCGCACAGATTTTAACGGCTTTTATACGGAGGACTGGCACATCGAAGAACGACTTAGCCATGAACAGGCGTTAAAAACAATGACAACCTGGGCGGCGCGTGCCGCATTCCAAGAAGATATTCGCGGTACCATTGAAGTTGGTAAAAAAGCAGATTTCAGCATATTCGACAGGGACTGGATGACGATCGAGCCAATTGAAATAATGGACAGCCAAACAGTGATGACAATTGTTGATGGTAAGGTGAGTTATCAAAGATAATTTATATAACGACAACTTTCGGAACGATTGGTTCTTTTGATTTTTATAGAATGCTCCTATTATTAACTTAATCAGGAGCATTTTATGTTTAACGATGAAATATGTTTAAAAGCAATTGAAGTCCGAGATAAAGCATTCGACGGCAAATTTTACTATGGTGTGTTAACAACTGGCGTTTATTGTAAACCGTCTTGTTCGTCGCGTCCGGCATTGCCAGAAAATATGCGATTTTTTGAAACTTGTGACGAAGCAGAGCGCCAAGATTTAAGACCATGTAAGAAGTGCAACCCACGTGACCATAATGGTCTTGTTGATGTTGCCGATTATATTGAGCGGTACGCCGACGAGAAAATAACACTTGATGATTTATCAGAAGTAAGCGGATTAAGCCCACATCATATTCAAAGAAAATTTAAAGCTGCTTATGGCGTTAGTCCCAAAGAATATCAAAATGGATTAAGGTTGGAGCGATTAAAAACATCCTTAAAAGAAGGCGATGATATCAGTGGCGCCATTTATGAAGCCGGATATGGGTCGTCAAGCCGTGTTTATGAACAAATTGATGATCACATAGGCATGACGCCAAAAGCGTACCGTGAAGGCGGAAAAGGCGAAGAAATATCATATGCTATTCGTAAATGTTCACTAGGTCTTATCATAATGGCGGCAACCGACCGTGGTGTTTGTATGATCCATTTTGGGGATAAGCGAGACGAGTTAATTAACCAGCTTAAAAGTGAATATCCGAATGCAGCATTGGTTGAAACACCACCAAGCAGTGACGACCACTTAAATGAATGGATAGAAGCCTTTGAGCGCCATATTAGCCATGGAGCAGCAAGACCCGATATTCCGCTACATTTAAACGGAACTGCTTTTCAAATTAAAGTATGGCGGTTTTTAATGAGTGTTAAGCCTGGCGAAGTATTAAGTTATAAGGAACAAGCCGACCGCATGGGGATACCGAAAGCAGTACGCGCTGTTGCCAGTGCAAACGCAAGAAATAATATCGCTGTTTTGGTTCCCTGTCATAGAATATTACGTGGTGATGGTAGTCTCGGTGGATTTAGATGGGGACTTGACCGCAAGCGAGCGCTTATAGATACTGAGCGTAGAATGGCCAATTAATAGGAATAAAAAAATAGTCGAAGTAAAACCGTTAAATAAAGATCAATATGATGTTTGGTATCCATTATGGCAAGGGTACCTCACATTTTATGAAACCAGTTTACCTGATGAAATAACGAAAAATAACTGGGAACGATTTTTTGATGAGAATAAACCAGTAGGCTGCTTAGGGGCTTATAAAGATGGGAAATTAGTAGGCTTCGTTCATTATATTTTCCATCCGACGAATTGGTCTTTAACAAACAAATGTTACTTGCAAGATTTGTTTGCTGATCCTAATGTCCGTGGTGAAGGGATTGGACGTAAACTTATTGAAGCGGTTTATGCGCTGGCAAAGGATGCTGATTGTGAACAGGTCTATTGGATGACACAAAACCATAATAAGACGGCAAGACTGCTTTATGATAGAATTGCTGATGATAATGGGTTTATGGTTTATGAAAAGGATCTTTAGACGATTACTCTAAGCAATCACTCTGTTTTCGGGCAGGGTAATGGTGGCAGTAGTCCCCATTTTGACTTTACTTGATAATTTCAACGATCCCTCATGAAGTTCGACCAAGTTTTTCACTATCGCTAGACCCAGGCCTGTACCTTCTTCGTTTAACTCGTGATTGCTTTGACTTTGTTTAAATGGTTTTAATACATCATCAAGTCGGTCCTCCGGAATGCCGATGCCATTATCAATGATATCAATTTCAATTTTCCCATTTTCTTTTTCGGTTACTTGGCATTTAACAGTGCCGCCTTCATTGGTAAACTTAATGGCATTTGTGAATAAATTCATAAATACGCGTGTCATACCATGTTGATCGCCTTTGATGTTTATTACAGGATCAATTTTATAATAAACTTCGATGTTCTTTTCTTTTGCTTTTGGCAGAACCATTTTAATTGCATCATTAATACAATAATTTAATGAAAATTGATCACCCTTTAGGACCCATTTACCGGATTCAATTTTTGATAAGTCAAGAATATCGTTAATTACTGTTGTTAAATGTTCACCGCTATTTTTGATATCATTTAAATATTCCTTATGCTTTGGATTGGTTAGTTCACCGCCAATACCAACGAGCATTGTATCAGAAAAACCCATAATGGCATTTAGTGGTGTTCTGATTTCATGGGACATTTTGGCAAGAAATGCTGATTTTGCCATATTTGCAGCATCGGCTTTTTGTTGTGCTTCTTTTAATTTTGAATTCCATACCACGAAAAAGAGAATGACTAAACCTGAGGCAAAGACTATTTGCCAAACTATAATATAATCAATTTCCGATTGAGCTGTTAGTACGACCCAGGTCCTTGATATAACGGTTTTTTCCTCAGTCGTTATCGAATTAAGGGCTTTGTGAAACGCGCTTTGTAAAAGCGAAAGATCCTTACGAATACCAAAACCGTTCTCACTTTGGTATCCGGTTTCTCCAACAATAGTAATATTTGATAATGTTTGATCCATAATATAATAGTTTGACACAGGAATACTTCCGACTGTTGCGTCTACTTCTCCTGTTGAAACCAGTCTTAATGCTTCAGGGATTGAATTTACTTTTATGATTTAAATTTCTGGATAATCGCTTTCGATTTTAGAAGTCACGTCAAAACCGCGAACTTGTGCAATGCGTTTACCGTTTAACGCATCAAAATTACCATAAATTTCACCACCTTGACGAGTAAAGATCATTTGCGAAACATTAATTATGCTATCAGTAAATGCTAAAAACTCTTTTCGTTCTTCTGTTTCTGTTAAAACAGGCATGACATGAGCATTTTAGTTTTTGATGGCTTCAAAGCCCTCTTCAAGTGTTTTATTGCCAATCCATTCAAATTTAACGTTTAATTTCTTTGCTATTAGATTTAAATAATCACCCGTTATTCCTTCTATTTCATTATCTTCATTTAGGAAAATCAAAGGGGGTAGTTCAGGATCAAACGCCAGTTTGATTGTGTTGTTGTTTGATAGCCATTGTTTTTCTTCAATGGTCAAACCAATATCATTTTGCGCATTGTTGCAATTTTGGCTTGCCATTTAATTGAAATGGCTTGCTGCTCGGTATTAGTGATTTCAGCAAGGGCCTTATTAATGATGTCTATCAGAGTTTTGTTTTCTTTTAAAACGCCAAAATAATGACGCGCATTTTCCATTTCTTTTAAATAGTTCTGCCCGATAACTTCTAATCCCGGAATAAAATTTTCATTAATGACATAATTGAGAAAGACTAAATTCCCGGTTAAAACATCAATTTCGGATGTGGCAAGACCTCTTAATGCATCGGTGATTTTATCATATTCAACATAATTTAGATCAGGATAAAATTCTTTATAATTTTTAGTGATTGTAAAGCTTGAGACAACACCGATTTTTCGATTTTTTAAATCTTCTATACTGTTAATGCGTGGTGATCCAACTCTTCCAATATTAACAATCAGCATGGTAAGATAGGGCGGTGAAAATAAACCATATTGATCTCTCTCTGCATCACGATTAGCACTATGTAGAAGTTGAAATTCTCCGTACTTGAAGCTTTCAATGACATCTTCCCATTTACCTTGTTTTTCAAACTTAAATTTTAATCCTGTTTTTTCTGAAATTAAATTTAGATAATCAACAGCAATACCCTGTTGGTTTCCGTTTTTCATAAAACTAAAGGGTTCTGTATTAATTTGGTTCGAAACGGTAACGACTGGATTGTCGCTTATCCATTTATCTTCTTCAGGAGAAAGATGAATTTTTTTATTTTCTGTAATAACTTATGAAGCTTGCCATTTTTCTGAAATGGCTATAAATTCGCGACTAGAAACCATTCGCATCGCTTTTGATAAAATATCGATGAGTATTTGATTTTCTTTTAAAGCCCCTAGACGATGATCAATGTTATTTGTTGGAAGGTAAGTTGTTTCGCCCGCGATAGAAATATTTGGGATAAAAAACTTTAAAACTGAATAATTAATAGTAACGAGATTGCCTGAATAGACATCAATTTGCGATAATGACAGAGCAAAAAGCGCATCTTTGATGGTATCAAACTCCACATATTCTAGATCCGGGAACAATGTTCTATAATCTTTCGAGATGACAAACCCTTTAACGACACCGACTTTTTTTCCAAGCAAATCAGCGCCAGTATTGATTGGCTCTGTGCCAATGGGGCTAGCATTGACAAGCGGCATATCAAGATAAGGATCAGTAAATGTCATGTATTTGGAACGCTCATCGCTATAGGCGGTGCTATGAAAAACATCAATTTCACCGCGCCGGAGCATCTCCATCATCTCATTCCATGTGGCTACGGGTGGAATTTCGACCTCTAGACCAACTTTACTGGCTAAAAGGTTTATATAATCAATGGCTAGGCCCTCAACATTTCCATTATTGTTGGCAGTAAAAGGAGCAATATCAGAAGGGTTTGCAATGCGTGTAACAGGATTTTCAGCAATCCATGCGATTTCATCGGGTGTTAATTTAACATCAGAGCTCTGTGCATATAAGGGGTTTGAGGCCGAAAAAATAACCAGAATACTAGCCAAAAATGCCAGCATTAATTTAGAAAAATATTTCTTGGGGTTATCTTTATTCACATTTGCCCTATACAGTTTAAATATCTCAATACTGAATATTAACTTAAATAGGTTAACAATCGCTTAGTAAATAAGGGTTTTTAAGAGCTTAATTAGCGTGTTTATTTAAAAATTCTCTAATAGTAGCAATTACCATATCTTTCGCTTCACCAAGAATGGCGTGTCCGGCATTTGGTACAACGACATTTTCAGCGATCGGCACCATATCAGCAAACTTTTTGCATGACTTTGGTGCAGCTTCGTCATATTCACCGCAGATCATAAGAACGGGCACTTCAACCGTATGAAGTTTAAGGCTGATGTCATAATCTTTAAGAGTGCCATTGGCGGTAAATTCGCTTGGTCCCCACATGGTGCGGTACATGGTTCTGTTTCCGCTTTTCGAATCTTTGCGAAAGCCATAATCAACACATTCACCATGACACATATGTTGATCATAAAAAGCATCTTCAGCTTCGCGGTATTCGGGGTCGTCGAATGTACCGGCTGCTTCGTGTGTATTAATGGCGTCTTGATATTTTTGCGGTAACATCGTAATCCATTCTCGGTTATCAGCAACCCATTGCGGCGTTGAAATGAGGGGGCTTCCGAAAATGGCGGCTTTTAACCCTTTTTCATTTTTTACGGCATATTCCGCAGATAAAGTGCCGCCCCAACTGTGGCCCGCGATAATTACTTCATCAAGATTAAGAACTTCGCGTATCTGACTGATTTCTTTAACAAAATGCTCAACGGTCCATGTTGATTGATCATTAATATCATCAACAAATTTCGCGGACATACCATTACCCAATTGATCATATAGAATGACAGGATATGTATCCGCGAGTTCAACATAAGGCATTAATCCGCGGTGTGTTCCACCAGGGCCGCCATGCATTGCAATAATGGCGGGTTTTTTGCCAAGGTGTTCCATACCATTCATGCGGTACCAAAGTTTACCACCGTCAACTTGAATATATCCTGATTGATCAGGATCTTCGTGTGCATTTACACCTTGTGATAGGGTAATAAAAGCAAACATGAGAATGAGGCGTAGAAAGTTCATGACAAAAGCATTTTTATTTGTTTAAGTGTTTCTATATTCAATTAAGACCATATTTTATTTGATTGCAATAGTGAGCGAGAAGAATGAGCAAAAAATTTACCCACAGAATAGCCACCATGGATGATGAACCAGCAATTCGTGATTTAATGCAACGGGCAATTTATGAATTACAGAAAGATTTTTTAGACGAAAAGCAGCTTGCCGCCGCCCATGAACATATGGGACTTGATTATACATTAATCAAAGACGGTACATATTTTGTTATACTCCATGGCGAAGGCACAGATGATGAGACAATCGTCGGATGCGGCGGTTGGGGTAAAAGAGCCACACTTTATGGTGGTAGCCATTCATCAGGCAGAAGTGATGCACTTTTAGATCCTAAAACGGACCGCGCACGAATTCGAGCCATGTATTGTCATCCCGACTGGGCAAGAAATGGTATTGGAAGTTATATTATGGATACGGCCGAACAAGCTGCAAAGGATGCGGGATTTACGAAAATGATGTTGGGGTCAACATTAGCCGGACGCCCATTATATGAGCATTACGGATATAAAGTGGTGAAAGAGGAAGTTGATGTCAGTGAGAATGGAGTAGAAGTTCCAGTTCTTACTATGGAAAAGGATTTTTAATGGTCCATTACACCGACCGAACAATTCACTTAACGGATATCGTGTTTCCAAAAAATATTAATCATCATGAAACATTGTTTGGTGGCGCGGCCCTTAGTTATATGGATAAAGTTGCCTTTATAGCAGCTACACGGTTTGGCAGATGTCATTTTGTGACAGCATCATGTGATAATATTGATTTTGAAAAACCTGCTTTTAAAGGGAATATTGTTGATTTCGCAGCGACAGTTGTCAATGCGGGCAGGCGGGCTTTAAAAGTTGAGGTGGTGATGATGGCAGAGGATATGTTAACGGGAGAGCAAGTGATTTGTACGCGCGGTACGTTCAATATGGTTGCTGTGCCCGCAAAAGGTGAAAAAGAAATTGGTAATTTACCTTTATCCGGCCTAAAAATGGCTGAGAAATCCTTTGCGGATCTAAATGCGGATCAAAGGCTTGTGGAATTGGTTTTTGCAGACGACACAAACCACCATGGAACTCTTTTTGGGGGGCATGGGTTATCATTAATGGCAAAAGCGGGATTTATTACCGCAACACGCCATTGCCGTTCGGTGATGGTTCTTGCATCACTAGATAAAACTAATTTTAAAGCCCCAATTCAAATTGGTGAAATTGTTGATTTAAGTGCAAAAGTAATCCGCGTTGGAAATAAGTCTTTGACCGTTAATGTTAAAATGTGGGGTGAGGGACTATTAACAGGGGAAAGAAATTTCTGCGCGGACAGTGATTTTATAATGGTAGCGGTTGATGAATACGGAAATTCAAAAAAAATATGCCAGTAAGCTTTTTAATTCGATAGTTGATCATTATACAGTCGAGTTGAAAGATAAATTTTTATATTTGAATCATTAATTTACGAGCAGGCCGCATTAAATCCAAAAATTGGTGAAATTGAGGAGAGCCTCAAATGGGGTCAATTAAGTTACGTCAGTAAAAACCGAAGTGGTACCCCCATCAGATTAGGAATTGAGAGAAAGATGCCCGGATACTTTGGACTTTATGTTAATTGCAGTACGACCGTAATTAACGGTGCCAAACATATTTACGGCGATAAATTTCAATATGATGGAAATCGCGGGTTAATGTTTAAGTCTGATGATCAATTACCTGAAAAAGAAATCCGCCATATCATCGATATTATTCTTTGTTATCATATTAATAAGATGTAATTAGCTTTAAAATATAAAGTTATATAAAGTTATTTAATAACAATTGCTTAGAGAAAAAACTTCGTTTGCAAAAATTCATTTTACGTTTTATACTTATCCTTAGGAGTTTACGATGGGAATGATAAATACGAATAGACGGTCTCAGTGTGCAATTTCAACGGGACTGGATTTTTATGGCGATAAATGGACATTATTGATCATTAGGGACATGATTAAAGGGAAGTCACGTTTTAAGGAATTCGAAGAAAGTGATGAAGGTATTCCGACAAATATTCTTTCAAGCCGTTTAAAAAAATTAGAAGAGCAAGGGTTTATAAAAAAAGAACCTTATCAATTAAAACCAAAGAGATTTCAATATACGCTCCTTGATAAAGGACGTGATTTAATTCCGATTATGCAATCAATGTCGAAATGGTCAATTAAATATGGGGACGATGTTAAATCGCCACCACCAGCCTTTTTTGAAATAAAAGTTTAAAATTCAATTCCTTTTGCGTCACAAATGAAGGCAAGCAAAGGTGAGGCAGCATCAAATGTTTTTGCGACTTCATCAAGAAAATCAGCGGACTGTGTTCTTTTGAAATCCTTTTCTTCTTTCATTGCGAAAAAGCTTTTTCTTTTGATATCTTCGATATATTTATGATCGCCATCATATCCCCGTGGTGGACGTTTTAAGCCATCGCCATGAAGTTCGCCAAAGGTATTAATGATATGGACGTTTTCAATAACGGCTTGCCATTTTTTAGGGTAATAACAAATTCGGTCACGTATATCGCCAAGGGTGCCGCTTTCCGGCAACCAAATACCATCGCCATAAAAGATACTGTCTTTTTTAAGATTAAGATAAAAGCCGGGCGCATGGGCGTTTTTACCAAGTTTATGACGAAATTGTATGCCTGCGTTTTCTTTATATGGGTTTTTATTTTTTGAAAAACGGGCATCACGATAAATACGGAACATTGAACCGCCGCTTTTTTTCGGAATTGCGGTATAATGCGGCGATATTTCCTTTAACCGTTCCCCCATGTCAACAATGAAATCCATGCATGGTGTGACAACATCTGCTTCATAGCGGGGTTTGTTTTTAGTAAACCATTCGCGGTTATTATTTTCTTTTATTTCATCAAAAAATTGCCAAAATTCGGGCTTAAAACCCTTAAAATAAGCTATTTATTACTCCGCATTTATTCCAAAGTCTAATGGATCTTTAACGATGATACTGAAATCACCAAAGTTATACGTTCTTCGGTTACGTCCCTGTTCGAATGGTGTGGTTGGGTTTATGACCGCCATGGTCGCGGCTCTTAGCTCATCTAGATAACTGGCTGGTTGCATGGTTTCATTGTGGCCGGGCATAAGGTAATCAACATCATTTCGGTATCCGAACATAATTTGCGAGGTAATGAAGAAATCCTCGAAACTAGTGGTTTCAGAATAAACATAAATTGGGGCAGGGTAGAATGTATCACCGGTGAACATCATCCGGTTTGCTTTATCAACTAATATAACACTATCTGGGGAATGGCCGGGCGTAAAAATTACCTGAATTTCGCGACTGCCTATATCAATTATTTCACCGTCATTGACAAATTTATCGATTTCATAGGCTTTGCTTTCATATTTTGTAATGTCGAATTCTTCGGGTAAGTTTTTCCAAATGGTATCCATTGTCATGCTGCTGCCAATATCAGCATTACTATGCCCTTTTGCGTTTCCTGCTGTATAAGGTGTATCCAATCCGTAAATAGTTTCAAATTGGTAATTGCTGCTTACGTGATCATAGTGACTGTGGGTATTCATTACAATAATGGGTAGGTTGGTAAGTTGATCAACAACTGACTTAAGATCACCAACCCCTTGTAACGTGTCGACAAGCAGTGCGTTATCTGAACCTAGCAATAAATAACTTATCGCCTCTTGCCATTGGAAAGGTTCATAAATGGCATATGTGTTGTCTGTGACTTTGTAAACTTCAAACCAGCTATTTCCCACATCAACTTTTTCAAATTGTGACCAGCTTTCCCGCGTTAAGGCGTCATGCCATTTAGGTTCAGCTGGGGCTTCTGGCTGCTTGTCGCAGGAGCTCATGAAAAGGATGGAGAATAATGTTAGCGCGATTTTTTTGATCATAATATAGCCTTTTTAAGGTGAGCTCTTAAATCTTCTTTTTCCAATTTTGTAATATCAATGGAAAGCATTTTTTCAATTCGTACATTTAAAACGGAAAACACTTTATTGAAATTGTCTTCCATATTACCGAATTTGGTTGAAGGGTCGTCCATGCCCCAATGGACGTGTACGGATTTTCCGACATATGTCGGGCATTTCTCTTTTAATACTTTGTTACAAAGCGTTATGACGATATCCGCGCCCCACGTATCAAAGGTGTTCCATGATTTTCTTACTAGGCTTACAGAACTAAAGTGATTATCTTTTAAGACACGATGAGCAACAACATGAATGTCATCACCAGGTTTGCTTCCGCCACTTGCTGCTTTGATACCCATATGAGCATATTTTCGAGTAATAGATTCCGCAATAATACTGCGTCCCATATTATTTGTGCTTAAATATAATATTTTCATTTTATTCTGGTGGATCTTTCACAAGAGCTGCAAAACCATCAAATTCCTACCTGCGGCGTGCTTCCTGTTTTTCAAATGATGTATTTGGATCGCGCATTGCTTCAAATGCTTTATACAATTCCCCCAAAAAGTTTGGATTTGCAACAATTTCTCCATGACCGGGAAGGATATATTTAACATCATTTTCCATTTCAGCCATTTTCTTTGCTGATGTAATATAGACTTTGAAATCTGCATCACTTCTATGGGCCCAAAGTGTTGATGGATAAAATGTGTCGCCAGTTGATAATAATCCAGCCGCGCGATCAAAAAATAACATGCCGTCAGGTGTATGTCCTGGTGTAAAGATCACTTCGATTTCGCGACCGCCAAGATCAATTTTTTCACCGTCTTTTAAATACTTGGTAATTTTGAATGATTTACTTTCATATTTTTCAAATGAAAACCCTTCTGGTAGTGGGCCGCTAACGGCAGAGGGTTGGAAGGCATTTTGCCATGTGCTTTTGGGATGGCCACTTGCATTCTTTTTTGTAAATTCATGATCACGGCCATAGACCGTATCAAATAAATAATTATTGCTGACGTGGTCATAATGAGTGTGTGAATTGGCGACTATGATCGGAAGGTTTGTGATCGCGTCAACGGCATATTTAATGTTACCAAATCCCATTCCTGTATCAATTAATAATGCTTTTTCCGTTCCTACAAAAAGATAAGAAACCGTTTCCTGCCAATTTTTTGGTGCAAGTATAGCATAGGTATTTTCATTAATTTGATAAGGTACATACCAACCGTACGACGTGGCCTTTTCACCAAGATCAAGGATTTTGAAATTTTCCTTATCATATTCATCGGCAAATGATGAGAATGCCACTATTGTCAATACTAAAAATATAAGTGGTTTAAGCATTGAATAATTCTTTCAGATATTTTTGAATATTACGGTTTTTAGTCTAACAGTATTTTGTTCTGCGGCTCAAGCTCTATTAAGTAATATTTTCATTGGTTTACCTTAATGTTTATGTCATATATTAACTATGAATTTTAAGAACTAATGAAGGGTTTTTTATATGCGCACTCTATTGCTTCCTCTTGTGATTGGCGGGTTAATGGCTTCTGCGGTCAGCACGCAAGCACAGGATATTTTGGAAAAGAAATCTGATGATCCGCTTGTGCAAGCGGCATACGCGAAAACGGCAACCCCGTCTGGTGTCCCTTACCGTGAAAAAGATATGGGCGCTAATAGTGAAGATTGGTTTAAAGGTGATCTTGAAGTTGCAAATATAGTTTTTGCGTCATCACCACTAGAAGAAAGTTCTTATAGTTGGCGTGGTCGCCGTGAAGGGTTCATGGGTAATTACGCTAAGGCAGTTGATATATTCACCCAAGGATTAGAATTATTCCCTGAAAGTTATGCGCTTTATCGTTACCGAGGGTTTCATCTGGTGAGAAATTATCAATTCGAAGAGGGATTAATTGATCTTCGCCGTGCGGAAGAACTTATTAAAAATGTTGATGTGTCGCCAGTTCAAGAAGGCATTCCGGGTAAATCAAATTATAGCCCAAGTACATTTAAGAGAAATATTTATTTCTTTATTGCCGAGAGCAGCATGGCGACAGGCGATTATGATACTGTAATTGAATATATGGATAAGGCCTATGATGCCAATCAATTGCGAGATAAAGATGATTTCTTAGTATCGACAGCATTTTATAAATATATGGCGATGCGTAAATTAGGGCGCCATGATGAAGCCATCGAAATGGTGAAAGCCATTCCAAACGGATTGGATATTATTGATAACCACTCATATTATGACGCTATCATGTATTTAAAAGGACGCACAAGTCGCGAAAGATTTGAAGGACGCGCTGATAGTCTCGGTCGTTACGCAATGGCAATGGTTGATTTATTTGAAGATAATTCAAATGATGCTAAAGAAAAATTCACGCAAGTAACCAATGATAATCCAAAAGGGTATTGGCTTGCGGAAGTGAGACTTTCAAAGCTTTAATACATATAACTAAAGGGGACATTTATGAAAAAATTACTGTTTATTGTTGCAGTGATAACGCTTAGTCACGGTGGGTTCGTATTTGCACAGAGCCATGATGATGTTATTAAAGCAGCCTATGCGAAAACCCATACACCAACGGGAAGAGAATTTCGCGTAACACGTTATAAAGAAAATACCCAAGCGAGGCTAGAGAAAGATCTTGAAATTGCGAAAGCAGTTATGGAAGAGGCGCCAGATCGGTCATCAAGTTATGAATGGCTTGGACGCAGATACGGATATCTAGGGATGTTACCAGAAGCGATTGAAGTGTTTTCAAATGGTCTTAAGAAATTTCCAGACAGTTATAAATTATATAGATATCCTGGCCGTCATTTAGCCCGAAATTATCAATGGGGTCAGGCAATAAGCGATTATAGAAAAGCGTTAGAAATTTTGAAAGATCAGCCGGATACGTATGAACCGAACGGTATTGCCAATGAGCTTGATTTAACGATTTCAACGTTTAAACAAAATATTCCTTACTACCTTGGACAGACCAGTATGGCGACGGGTGATTATGAAACCGTTTTAAGCGGCATGGATGAAGCCATTAATGTTCCGGTTCGTTTTGCCTATATGGAAGAATTAATTCCGGTGACGCTCTGGAAATATTTAGCGCTTAGAAAGCTTGGCCGTCACGCTGATGCGGAAGAGGAGCTTAAAAAAGTTCCAGACGAATATGATTTAATTGAAAATGATCAATATCACCGCGCCGTCAATTATTTAAAAGGGAATTATACGCGCGAGGAGTTTTTAGAAATTGCCGATGTGATTGGCAAATATACGGTCGCAATGAAAGATTTATTCGATGGTGACGAGGAAAATGCGAGAAAGCTCTTTAATGAAACTACTGACAGCGGACCGCGCGGGTTTTGGCCATCAGAAGCAGAACTCATGATGCTTGATGGAAAATAATCTTTATAGAGTTTAACCCCCAGAAACGATTTCATTATATAGTTCGGGATCGGTAGCCCCTTCGGTTCCAAAGAGAAGTATGCGGCTTTGACTATCAATGCCGAGTGCTGACCTTAGTTTTTCTTTATCTTTTAGTTCCATAAGGGCGGCAAGGCCAGCGACGGCACTTTCGCCAGCTTCTATACCTTCATCAACGCCAATCCCCATTGCCATTATACAGATAGCTGGTTTTACATTGTCATCAGAAATGGTGACGAAATCATTAGCATTATTTTTTAAGATATTCCATCCAATGATGGATACTTCACCGCAAGAAAGGCCACCCATTAAGGTTTCTTGTTCAATGTGAACCATTTTGGGTCGTCCAATTTTTGCACTTTGATAAAGGCAGTCTGCGGTTTCGGGTTCCACGACAACAAACCGCGGACGATGTTCGCCCCATATTTTTCCTGCGTGAGCACAGATAGCGCCAGCCAAACCGCCAACACCACCTTGGATTAAAATGTGGGTGGGAAGTTCTTCTTCTTTTAATTGCTCACTTATCTCTTTTGTCATTACCGTGTAACCGGCCATGACATATTTTGGTACGTACGTATAACCATCATAAGAGGTGTCGGAAATGATATGCCATTCATTTTCAATGGCATCACGTTTTACCTGAAGTAGGCTATCATCATAGTTTCCATCAACCCATGTGACTTCTGCACCAAGCAGTTCAACGGCGACGCCGCGGCTTTGACTTACGCCAGAATGCATATATATTTTGCATTTTATACCGCATTCATACGCCCCCCACGCAACTGAACGGCCATGATTGCCATCTGTCGCTGTTGCGACAATGAAATTCTTCAAATCATTGGTATATTTGCCGTCTTTTAAATCCTGATCGGTGATTTCAACACCGGGATATTTTGCGCTAAGATGCTCCTGTAATACATGGACGACTGCGTATGCCCCACCAAGTGATTTAAAGCTTTTTAGACCAAATCGTGTGCTTTCATCTTTATATAAGATTTGACCGACACCCATTTCGGCGGCTAATCCTTTTAAATCATGGAGCGGGGATGGTTCATAACCATCCCATTCTTTAATATGTTCATATGCTTCATCAAAAAGAGCGCTATCAAGAATATTATCCGTTTCCTGATAGTGGGCATTGTTTTTGAAATGATGCATAATAATGACTCGTTAAAAAGATGAACCGGGTTCTTTAAGAAACTCTATTTCTTCTTTACGTGATCGTCTACCTAATATTTTATTACGGTGGGGGTATCTGCCGAAACGATCAATGATTGCCTTATGTTTTAATTCATATTCACAATTGTTTTCAAGGCCTGGGGCACTGAATAATAGCTCTGCGGCTTTATGGATTTCGGCCGACTCGCTATGCATAAAGGGCATATAGAGAAAGGATTTTTGGGTATTGGTTAAGTCTTTATCAAAACCCTTATCAATCGCATTTTGTGCGATACACACGGCCAATGGATCGGTCGCAAAGGCTTGTTTTTTATCACGAAACATATTTCGTGGGAATTGATCAAGCACAATGACCTCGGCAAGGGCGGAAAGAGGGCTATACCGCCAATTAACGAGTTCGCCAAGGGCAGCGCGCTTATAAATATCATGAAAATATTTTTTGATTTCTTTATCTAAGTCAGTGTTTTTTATAAACCAGTCTTTAGGCGTTAATTCTTCGAACCAGAAATAAATGACATCATCTGCAGTGATATTTTTATGTTTCTTCGTCATTTGAACACCCTGGATCCACTTAATATTTAATCCCATTAAAATTAATGAAGTTTATAAGGTAGAGTTGCCCATAAAAGATGTCAAATTATGTTTAGATTAAGGAGAATTACTCTTGTGGTTCGTTTTCTTTTTCTGCTTCTATATTCATTTCGCGTTGGATAATGGGTTTATTCAATCGTTTTCCAACGATGCACATGAATATCCCAGCAGGAAATGCAAGAATGGCAGAAATAAATTCGAAAATAACCTCACCAAGGCCATCGAAACCAACTTGAGAATAAATGAAATACGCATAGAAAGGACCAACACCGATTAAAAAGCTGCCAAAGGCCATCATTATCGAGCGTAGGAAACGGTAATTATAAACTTTTTGATCAAAATTTCTTAGCAATGTTTATTCATCCATCATTATGGTTTAAGAATTATATAATATAAGTGCGCACAAAATTGAAGAGAAAAGGAGTATTATTCCTTACTGACGCGTTTATCCATATCTTCGTTTGAATGCCATGCGGCTTCGATTGCGGCAAACATCCACCCTTGATGAAAAGGGGCCATGCCGTTTCCGGAAAAGAGGACGCGCTTCTCGCTCTCAATTAAAGGAGGCATTTTTCGTATAATATTGCGCCTTGACCAAGTTACCCGTGCTGCAAGGGCGTATTTTTGTTTATGCCATGCCATTGAGATGCCTTTGCCGTTGAAATATTTGCGAAAATTACCCGGATGTATTTGTTCACCAATACCGAGGCTGGTTTCAATACGGTCAGCAATTGATTTATTGCCAAGCTTTATAGCGCCACCACGGCGCGCGTAAGATGTGAGTAACACGCCCGTTTTATTGCTGAAAAGTTCATTTGATTGATAACTGATAGTGCCGCTTTCTTCAAAGTCATTGGCTGTTATACCACCGTATATTTCTTCCTTCGTTTCCCAGAAACGTTCTGAGAATTGAAGGCCATTTTTCACAATTGGTGAAGACGATGGGGCGCGTAATCCATCGATAACATCGTCCCTGAAATCGGTTTTGATTTTATTTAATGTCGAAAAAATGAGACAGGAAATTGCATAATCACCAGTGATGGTTTTAACAGCACCCGATTTTGTATCTTGATAAGTAACTGTGACACTGTTTTCCGTTTGCTTAATTTCAGTAATTTCAGAATTAAGTTGAATGGTACCTTTTGGTAAGGTTGCCTCCATAGCACGTGGAATTTGATCCATGCCGCCTGATGGTTGGAACACCATTGGGGGATGATCGCGTTCTTCCTGATGGGCGCCAAGTTTTATATCAAGTAGTTCAGTAAGTTTATAAGGATCACCAAGTTTACCCATATCTGTGCCGACTGTTGGTGTATTTTCCCATCCACGGGCAAGATTTGCGCGGTAGTTGAGTTCACGGCGGTCAATAAGACCTGTTGATTTTAGATATTCAAGAAGGCGTTCTTGGTCTTCTTTGGTAAGACGTTGATCAAGGAAGCCATCATTAACGCATTTTGCAAGAAGTTCCGCAACATTACCAGCGCGGTCGGTATCAACATCGGATTGTCTTAATGATTTTCCGACAAGTGGGCCGTCACCTTTACTTTGATGATAATAGGCAGAGAAAGCTTTGTTTACAAAGGGTTCAAATGAGATGCCAAGGGTTTTACAGTAATAAATTGTTGAATGATGTTCAGGTGGAATACGCCATGGACCGACGTTCAAATATTGATTGTTTTCAAAGTCACAAACTTGACGTTCACCGCCGATGTCTTCTATTACTGTGCCGTTACGTGCAGACATGCAGCGTCCACCTGCATGATCTTTGGCTTCCAGTATTTTTACACCATACCCTTTTTAAATCAACTCCATTGCGCAAACAAGACCAGAAATGCCAGCGCCAAGGATGAGTACTTTTTTGCCATTTCCATCAGCCGTCATTTTGGGTGGGGCGGTCATGGTTGATGTCATAGTACGGTCCCAGCCGGCCATGGTCGCCATCATTGCCGATGTTCCGGCGACCATTCCTATGCGGGTTAAAAAGTCACGCTTTGTGAAGATTGTATTGTCTGTCATTTGAAAACCCCTAATTTTGTTAAAAACATATTAGGGGTTTAAAATCATTTTTCAAGTGAGTTTTTAACTCTGTGCGATACGCTTATCCAAATCTTCGATGGCATACCAGGCACTTTCAATTGCGCCTACCATCCATCCTGTGTGTTGTGGCGCCATGCCGCCACCTGCGAACAGAACGCGTTTCTCACCTTTTAAAAGGGCAGGAAACTTGCGTCTGCGGTTGCGATTTGACCATCTTACCCAGCCAGCAAGAGCATATTTTTGCTTATGCCAAGCAAGGGAAATGGATTGTCCGTTATAGTATTTTCGGGCAAGTCCAGGATGAATTTTTTCCATGGCATCAAGACCTTGTTCATTGCGGTCTGCGATACTTTTATTGCCAAGAGTGATGCTATTACCGCGCTTCGCATATGAGGTAAGGATAACACCGCCAATATTACTATGAAGGTCGGATGACGGGTAGCTGATGTCGTCATGACCTGGTATATCGGTATGAGTGACGCCGCCGTAGATCATTTCATCTTCCCAAAATCGATGGCTAAACTGTTGACCAAGCTTAACAACAGGTGCGGCGGCCGGTGCTTTAAGTGCATCGACAACTACGTCGGAAAAGTCAGTATTGATTTTATTTAATAATGGGAAGGGAAGGCAGGAAATACAGTAATCTGCAGTTGCTGTCTCAACTTTACCCGTTTTAGTATCAGTAAAGGTGACGGTTACACCATCATCACTTTGCATAATATCAGTGATTTCGGCATTAAATCGGAATATGGTCTTTGGTAGGGCGCGTTCCATACCACGAGCAATTTGATCCATACCGCCTACTGGTTGGAACATAACGCCAGGATGGTCGGCATCTTCGTATTCGCCGCCAAACTTATAATCAAGCAGTTCTTTTAAGGCGAAAGGCTCAGAAAGATCGCCATCATCCATACCGATTTTTGGGTAACGTGAATAGCCACGTGCTTGATTTGCTTTATATTTCAAGTCTTTTGAATCAAGAAGGCCGGCTTCTTTGAGATAATCGACCAATTTATCTATATCTTCTTGTTCTAATTTGTCATCAAGTGAACCATCCGCAGCACATTTTGCAAGTAGTTCATGGATGTGTCCTGCGCGATCTGTATCTGCTTCGACTTGTTTAATACTTTTATTTTTTAGTGTACCTTCAGTTTTTTCAGAAAAGTAGTATGAATATATTGCTTTATTGACAAATACTTCAAGTGGTACATTAAGTGTCTTACAGTAATGTAAGACGGCGTGATGTTCAGCTGGAATACGCCAAGGACCCACATTTAAATATTGATTATTTTCAAACTGACATGTTTGTGTTTCGCCGCCGACATCTTGAATGACTGTCCCTTTTCGAGCTGATATACAGCGTCCACCAGGTGTGCTTTGTGCTTCTAATATCTTTACATCGTATCCCTTTTTGCGCATTTCGATAGCGCTTACCATTCCGGCAAGACCACCACCAAGAATTAGCAGGGATTTTCCATTGCCGTCAACGATTAGTGTCGGTGGCTTTTGCATTGTCGCAGCTGCGCTCATTTCCCAGCCACGTAGAGCGGTCATAACGGCGGCTGTACCGCCAACCATTCCAACAGATTGTAAGAAATTACGTTTTGATATATTTTTTGAAGCCATAATTTATCCTTGAGCAATACGTTTATCAAGATCAGCAAGTGTTAGCCAAGCACCTTCGATCGCGCCAGCCATCCAACCGTCAAGAATTGGGGTAATACCGTTACCAGAGAAGAGAACGCGACGTTCGCCTTTTAACAAGATCGGAAGTTGATTCCTGCGGCCGCGTGCCGACCAACCAACCCATCCACCAAGTGAATATTTTTCCTTATGCCAAGCCATTGACATGGCTTTGCCATTGAAATGTTTACGGTAAAGACTCGGATGGACTTTTTCACCGCTCGCTAGTGCGAGCTCAATTCGGTCAGCGTTTGAAAGATTACTATTGGCGACGGCATTGGCCCCAAATTCATAATCACCTAGCAGAACACCGCCATTTGGACTATGAAGATCATTTGACGGATAAGAAATAATTCTGTTCCCCGGTATGTCAGTTTGCGTGACACCACCATAGATCATTTCATCTTTTTCCCAGAAACGGCGATCAAATTGTAAACCGATTTTATAAGCAGGAGCACTTCTTGGGCTTTTGATCGCATCAATCACTTCAGCAGTAAAATCATTTTCAATTTGATTTAAGACACCAAATGGAATGGTTGAGACACAATAATCAGCGCTGATGACTTCTTCTTTTCCGCTTTCAGTGTCAAAATAACTGACTTGTGCGCCGTTATCGGTTTGTTCAATTTTGGTGACATCTTTGTTGAATTTAATTATGTCGCAGGGCAGGGCTTCATACATAGCTTTGGCAATACGGTCCATGCCACCAACGGCTTGGAACATCACCGCAGGATGATCTGCTGTATCCCAACGTGCACCAACGCTGACTTTTAATAAATCGGAAAAATTATAAGGATCAGAATAGGTGCCAAAATTCATACCTGCACCCGGATAACTATCATAGCCACGTGCGCGTCCAGCAACATAATTAAGTTCTTTACGGTTTAGAAGACCAGTGTTTCTAAAATGTTCTAGCAGGTTATCACGATCTTCTGGTGTCATTTTATCATCAAGTGAGCCGTCAGAAGCACATTTTGCAAGCAGTTCATAAATGTTACCATGGCGATCAACATCTGCATGGCGATGACGGATGCGCTTTCCTTTAAAGGGGCCTTCAGCTTTTTCAGAATAAATGAAAGTTTGTGCGCTTTCATTAATCATGGGTTGAAGTTCCACATTTAATGTATGGCAGTAATGAAGTGTTGAATGATGTTCTTGTGCAATGCGCCAAGGGCCATGGTTTACATATTGATTGTTATCAAAATCACAAACCTGTTTTTCACCACCAATTTCATGAATAACCGTGCCTTTACGTGCGGATTGACAACGGCCACCAGCAAAAGAACGGGCTTCTAGTATCTCAACATCATAGCCTTTTTTGCTAAGTTCAATGCCCATAACCATTCCAGCTAATCCGGCACCAAGCACAATGATTTTTTTGCCCGAACCTTCAGACATCATTTTTGGCGGTTCTTTTTGATCAGAAGCAATGGATTTATCAAAAGCACCCATTGCCGCCAGCATTGCTGCTGAACCGCCCATTATGCCAAGTGATTGTAAAAAATCGCGTTTTGTTAATGAACCAAGTATATTATCGTTATTATCAGTCATAATATGCCCCATAAATCGGTAATGTTTTAAAATATGGGGCAGATTACAACTAAATGTTATAAAATAACAATATAAAATTGATATTTTTTTCGGAGCTTATCCTTGGCCAACACGCTTATCAAGTTCAGCCATTGTGTGCCATGCGGCTTCAATGGCGCCGACCATCCACCCGCTATGAACGGTTGAGATATTATTACCCGTAAAGAGTACTCTTTTTTCGCCTTTTAGGATAGTTGGCATTTGACGGCGTCGTTTACGGTTTGTCCATGTTACCCACCCACCAAGATGATATTTATGTCGGTGCCAGGCAATGCTCATGGCTTCACCGTTAAAGTTTTCCTTGAAATTACCTGGATGAATTTTCTCACCGGCATTTAAGGCAAATTGCGTACGATCTTTGATGCTTAAATTACTTAGTTTTGCGGCTTCACCGCCCCAAATGTAAGAACCAAGTAACACACCAGGTTTATTACTGTGCAAATCGGACGACGGGTAAGCCGTTAAACTGTGCCCCGGAATATTGGTTAATGAAGCGCCGCCATAAATCATGTCATCCTGTTCCCAGAAGCGGCGTTTCATTTGTAACCCTTGTTTAAATGCGGGCGTGCCAGCAGGGGATTTTAGCGAGTTTAAAAGACCCTTATTGAAATTATTTTTAATTTTTGTCACAACTGGAAATTGGATTGATGAAATACAATAATCACCAGTTGCGGTTCTTAATTCACCAGTTTCAGTATTTTTATAATCGATTTTTACACCATCATCGGTGTGTGTGATTTCTGTGGCTTCTGAATTTAATTTCACAACCCCGTTTGGAAGGTTTTTATAGAGAGCCATGGCGATTTGATCCATGCCACCAACGGGTTGGAACATAACGACAGGATGATCTTCGTTTTCATGGCGGCGGCCAACGGGCATATTAAATATTTCCGTTAATGAATAAATGTCGGAATATTTACCAAAATCCATGCCTGCACCGGGATAATCGCTAAATCCGCGTATTTGATTTGGTCTATAGTTTAAGTCTTTGCGACTAAGTAGACCTGTATTCGCTAAATGTTCGATCAATCTTTCTTTGTCTTCTTGATTAATGACATCATCAAGGCTGCCTTTATTTATGGCTTTGGCGAGTAATTCTTCTACATGGCCTTCGCGGTCATAATCAACATCACCTTGACGGACAGGTACACCATTAAGCGCACCATCAATATTTTCAGCATAATAATAAGCCATGGGTGATTTATTAATTAATGGCTCAAGTTTTACACCCAATGTATGGCAGTAATGTAGGGTAGGGAGATGCTGTGCGGGAATGCGCCACGGGCCATAGTTGAAATATTGACCCTCTTTAAAATTACAGACTTGTTTTTCACCGTTTTCTTCTTGAATAACCGATCCTTTGCGTGCGGATTTACAGCGTCCGCCTACAAGATTTTCTGCTTCAAGGATTTCAACGTCATATCCTTTTTTACTCATTTCAAGTGCGATAATCATTCCAGAAAGGCCTGCGCCCAATATAACAAGTTTTTTACCCTTACCATCACTGCTTAATTTTGGCGGCGCTTTTGATGTGGAGGCACTTGCGAGGTCCCATCCTTGCATGGCCGTAAAAACCGCAGCGGAACCACCAACCATACCAATGGACTTTAACAGCTGTCTTTTGCTGACTTTAATATCCTGATCTTGATGTGTTTTTATGATCGTCATTATAGTGCTCCTTAGAAATAATTGGGCGGAGCTTAACTGAGTTTTTATTTAATAGCCAGCGCTGATTTATACGCTTGTATAATTGTGATTTAGGTATAAAAAAGCCGGGTACTATTCCCGGCTTTACTTTAGGTATTTATTAGTTTTAAATCTTTGCGACGCGCTTATCAAATTCAGCAATCATATGCCATGCGCCTTCGATTGCGCCCGTCATCCAAGCACTATGATATGGTGAAACTCCACCACCAGAGAAGATAACGCGTTTTTCACCTTTAATGATATTTGGAACATGTTTTCTGCGTTGACGGTTACTGCGGTAACTTGATGCGCCACCAAGGGAATATTTATCCTTGTGCCAGCTCATTGAAATGGCTTGTCCATTGAAATGTTTTCTAAATTTACCCGGGTGTAGTTTTTCGCCACACATAAGTGCATGTTCAATACGTTCTGCGATTGTTGCATTGGATAGCTCAACACTTCCGCCACCAAATTTATAATTGGCAAGCATCACGTCACCTTGTTTACCGAACATATTCGATGACGGATAGGATGTTTGGAAATGACCGTCAATGTCAGAATAAGATGAACCACCATAAATCATTTCATCTTCTTCCCAGAAACGGCGTGTTAATTGCAATCCAATTTTATATGCAGGGGAGCTTGTTGCACTTTTAAGGGCATCTTTAATTTCATCACTGAAATTATTTTCAATACCGTTAAGAACAGAAAATGGAATGGTAGAAATGATATAATCCGCTTTGATTGTTGTGGTGCGACCATTTTTTGTGTTTTCATAGGTCACAACAACTTCATCATCATTATGTTGAATATTTGTGACTTCGGAATTAAATTTAATTGTACCGCGCTTAAGTGTTTTTTCCATCGCGAATGGGATTTGATCCATTCCACCTTTTGCTTGGAACATTACACCCGGATGATCTGCGGTAGCCCAACGTGTGCCAAGTTTAACTTTCAAGAGTTCTGCCATTTCAATGGGTTCTGAAAGCGCACCAGCATCAAGGGCGGTACCGGGGTAACTATCAAGATTATAACCACGTGCACGGTTTGCGCGGTAGTTTAATTCTTTACGGTCGAGTAGTCCCGTTGAAGTAAGATATTCAAGAAGACGTTCTTTATCTTCTGGGCCAAAATGATCATCCAATGCACCACTGTTCGCTGCTTTTGCAAGGAGTTCCTGAACATTACCAGCTCGGTCAACATCGACCTCAACTTGACGGATATGTTTTCCTTTTAGAGGGCCTTCAACTTTTTCACTATAATAATATGCATGAACGGATTTATTGACCATTGGTTCAAGTTCAACACTAAGTTCACGACAATAGTAAATCACTGCTCTATGTTCCGCAGGAATTCGCCATGGACCAATATTTAGATATTGACCATGTTCAAAGTTACATTCTTGGCGTTCGCCGCCAATTTCCTGAATGACTTTCCCTTTTCTTGCGGATTGTGCACGGCCACCGGCATGATCACGGGCTTCAATAATTTCAACTTTATAGCCCTTTTTACGCAGTTCCATGGCAGTCACAAGACCGGAAAGTCCCGCGCCAAGAATAACGACTTTTTTGCCTTTTCCTTCTGTTGAAAGCTCTGGCGGTTCTTCAAGGGCAGACGCATGTACCATTTCAAGGCCAGTCATGGCCGTATATAGTGCTGCAGATCCCCCGATCATGCCGATTTTTTGAAGAAAGTCACGTTTGCTGATGCCAGCGAAATCATTAAGTTGATTAGTCATAAATTGTTCCCAAAATTAGTCCCGTATATTTTAGAAAATCCATTAACACAATTGATATAAGATAACAATAAAGTTTTTGTAATTTTTTGTGATTAATATTGTTTAGGAGTTAGAGTGAAATTTCCATATGGATTTGATGCATTCCCGGACCCCAACCATTTTCAATTTCAGAGATAATTTTAGCACCATGTTTTTCAAAAAACTTGAAGGCCACATGACTGGTGGCGATTTGTATTGTTTTAATGTTTAACGCGGATGCTTGATTAAAAACATCCTGCATGATTTGAGTTCCTAACCCTAATCCTTGTGCCGAAGGATCAAGTAATATCCATTGAAGGCGGCAGTCTTTATTTTCTTTTTCATAAAGACCAAAAGCGCCGACGACATTGTCATTATGAATGCATACACGGTAGCCATCGGCATATTCTTCTAGAAATTCGATTAAATCATCGCGTTCATTGGGCGCAAAAAAATCAGGACAGTTCTTATCAAAAATAGAAAGGACGGCCGTTTTATCGGCCGCCCTATAAGAAATTATATTCATGGTATTAAATATTTGCTGCGCGTTTATCCAGTTCAGCAATTGTGATCCATGCACCTTCGATCGCGCCGGCCATCCAACCGGAAAGACGAGGGGAGATACAATCACCAGAGAAGAGAACGCGGTTTTGACCTTTAAGGATTGTTGGTAGCTTTTTAATGCTATCGCCGCGCCAGCTTGACCAACCTGATTTATTGTATTTTTCATCCTGCCATACTAGGCCGGCTGCTTTTCCGTTGAAGTTTTCACGGTATTGACCCGGATGAACTTTTTCACCAATTGAAAGGGCATATTCAATTTTTTCATTCATTGACATGCCGCTGAAATTGGTTGAGAGACCACCAAAGAGGTATGAGCCCAGAATAACACCACCGTTAGTACCATGAAGATCAGCAGACGGATAGGCAATGTTACCGGCCATGCTGGTTGTTGAAATACCACCATAAATCATGTCTTCTGTTTCCCAGAAACGATTTTTCATTTGAAGACCGAATTTTGCAACTTGGCTTGGTGCCGGCGTTTTCATTGCGTCAATAATATCAGCACTGAAATCATTGTCGATTTCTGTGACAACTGCGTAAGGAATAGTTGAAATTAAGAAATCACCCGTGGTTGTCATTTCCGCGCCGCTCATCGTGTCTTTATAATTGATGGAGACACCATTTTCAGATTGTGAAATTTTGGTGACTTCTTTGTTAAGTTTCATGATCCCTCTCGGAAGAGCATCACGAAGGGCGAATGAAATTTGATCCATGCCGCCTTTTGCTTGGAACATACAGGTTGGGTGATCCGATGTTAGTTCACGTGCGGCCATATTCATATTCAATAGATCACTTAATTCATATGGATCAGAAAGTGTACCGTAATTATCCCCGCCACCTTTATATGATGAGTAACCACGAATTTGGTTAGCTTGATATTCAAATGTTTCAGCATTAATTAAACCCATGCCTTTTAAATAGGTAAGAAGTTTTTCAATGTCTTCTGCGGTTAGCATATCATCTAGTGCACCACCAGCGGCACATTTTGCAAGAAGTTCAGCCACATGACCTTTACGGTCGGCTTCCAGATGTATTCTACGAACACGTTTATTGTTAAGAGGGCCTTCGATATTATCCGCATATAGATAACTTTGTGAGCTATGGTTTAGCATTACTTCAAGTTCAACACCGAGCGTACGGCAATAATGAAGCGTTGAATGATGCTGTCCTGGAATACGCCAAGCGCCGTGGTTTAAATACTGACCATGGTCGAAGTCACATGTGTGTGTTGTGCCGTCTGCATGGGTTATTTTTGTACCTTTACGTGAACAGCTTGTGCGTCCGCCAGCGAAGTCACGGGCTTCAAGTAGTTCAACTTCGTATCCTTTTTTGCTTAGTTCAAGAGCAGAAACCATACCAGCAAGACCAGCACCAAGAATGACGACCTTCTTACCATTACCGCCTGTGTGTAACATTGGTGGTTCTTTTGCATCAGATGCAAGTGCATGTTGAAAACCGCTCATGGCTGTCATAACGGCCGCTGAGCCGCCGATCATACCGATGGTATGTAGAAAGTCTCGTTTTGTTATTATTTTATTATTTTGATCAGTCATTATCTGCTCCTCTATATTTAAGTTATAATATAACTACAATCATACATGGTTTGTCAAATTTAATTATCGCGGGGACTTGTCAGTTTTGCTGATACGCTGCTATGATCACATAAACACAAAATAACGGGAGAAAAAAAATGGATAGAAGACAGTTTCTAGCGGGGGCCGCTGCGCTGCCGATGATGGCAAGTTTACCAAATTTATCAATGGCTGAAGCACACGGGAAACCTTGGAATGGTAAGTCGCTTATATTTGATGCGATGGGTGAACTCCGTGATGTTTATGATAACAGCTTGGTTGAAGAAATGCTTGAAGCGGGCATGCGTTCAATTTGCATTACATTATGTGACCCTAAAGTACAGGAACAGGAAGCCTATGATCTTACGATGGAATGGGTTTTAAAATATAATGAATTCCTTGATCGTAAGAATCAATATTATATGCGTACAACAACGGTGAAGGATATTGCAAAAGCACGTGCGGAAGGGAAGATGGCTGTTTTCTATTTAACGCAGAATTCTACCCATTTCCGTCGCAACCTTGATAATGTAGATATCTTCTATAATTTGGGACTTAGATCATCACAAATTACTTATAACCATCAAAACTGGGCTGGGGCTGGTTGTGAAGAACCAAATGGTTCTGGATTGACCGTTTTTGGTCATGAACTTGTCGAAAAGATGAATGACATCGGCATGCTTGTGGATATCAGTCATTCAAACGAAGCCACGATGATGGATACGGTCGATGCATCGAAAGAGCCGATTATTATTTCCCATTCATGTTGTAAGGATTTATATGATCATCCCCGAAATGTACCTGATAGAATTATGAAACGGTGCGCTGAAAAAGGTGGTGTAATGGGTATCACGCAAATGCGCCCGTTTGTGACCACCGATCAAAATACACAAATTTATGTGGATCATATTATGCATGCGATCAATGTGATGGGAATTGATCATGTTTGTATCGGTTCTGATCGTGACCATAGGCGTTTAACTATGAGTGAAGAATATATCGCGGAGCTAATCCGGGAAGAAGGACACATCAATCCGGCTGAATACCCGCTTTATTTCGAAGATCTTAATGGCCCACGTCGCATGGAATGGATTTGGGACAACTTAGCCGCACGTGGTCTTTCAGAGGGGCAGCTTGAAAAAGTTATTGGGATTAATGTTTATAATTTATATAAGCAGATTATCGGGTAATTTCGATAACCACTGATTATTCATCAAAATTTTAAAAGGCGTTCTTGATGGACGCCTTTTTTTCATTTAGGGTGGTGCCATAAAAATATATGGTAGAACACATTATGGATAGAAGAAAATTTTTAGCGGGCGCATCGGCCTTAACGGCAGCGGCTTCAATGCCAAGTTTTTCATTTGCACAGACGGCAAGTGATCCGAATTTTACACCGGCACTTGTTGGTAACCCATGGGATCCGGTACGTAACGCCATGGTATTTGATGCCATGGGTGAAATCCGCGATACATTCACAGATGAACTCATTGAAGAAATTCTTTTGGCGGGTATGCGCGCGATTGCGGTAACATGCGGTAATCCAAGACAGCAAAATCAATCGGTTGAACAGAATTATCAATCAGCGTTAGAGGAAATGCTGTGGTTTGACCGTCATATCGCAGAGAAATCAAAATATTATCTTAAAGCGACAAAAACTGCTGATATTGACCGCGCGCGCAAAGAAGGCAAGCTTGCGATTTTTTACTTAACGCAAAATTCTGAGCATTTTATGCATGATTTGGATAATGTGGATGCATTTTATGCAGTTGGTCAACGCGTTTGCCAATTAACTTATAACTACCAAAATATGGCGGGTTCAGGATGTATGGAGCGTCATGGATCTGGTATATCACGCTTTGGCGCGGAATTGATTGAAAAACTCAACGAGCGGGAAATGATGATTGATTTAAGTCATGCGAATGTTCAAACGACACTTGATGCCATAGATATTTCTGAAAAACCAATCCAAATTTCACATACTTGTTGTTATGATGTTAGCCCGAACCCACGAGCAATGCCGGATGAGGTTCTGAAAAACCTCGCTGATAAGGGCGGTGTTGCCGGGATGGCACAAATTAGGACCTTTATGACGTTAGAACGGTTTGGCATGGTTGGTATTTATTTCGATCATATTATGCATGCAATTAATGTGATGGGCATTGACCATGTTGGGGTTGGGTCGGACCGTGATCATCGCCGCCTTGAAGTGACGCCGGAATATCTTGATGAAATGCAGCGCGAACAGGGGCCACTTTTTGATGTTCGCCGTGTACCTCTTTATTTCGAAGAGCTTAATTCGCCAAGGCGCATGGAAGTGATTTGGGATGAGCTTATAAAACGTGGACTTTCCGAGGATGATGCAGAGAAAGTTACAGGTTTGAATTTCTATAATCATTATAAAAATTTGATTGGATAGCCTGAGTCGTAGCCATTTTTTAGAAAGCAGTGATGAACTCTATGCTTCTCCTACTATTGGTCTGCCGAGACTCGTTGAAATCGATCGTCGTATCAATGAGAAACGTGATTTCACTGATTATGATAATTTTTACGGGCAGGGTTCAGCATTTTGGCATATGCTTGATCGCTTAATTGAAAGTGGAACTGATGGAAAAGAAACGCTTGATGATTATCTTCCGCAACTCATGAAGACCCCTTTCATAAAAGGGATGGGCTTGCCGTCATCAATATTAGAAAGTATTGATTTTGTGCCTAAGAAAGCGATAACGGCAATAGAAGAAAAATATCTTTATTCTAGGGCTGATTAACTAGTTTTTGTAATAGGTCATCAATGATTTTGTAACCGGAACCCCAGCCACCATCCATATTGGCCATCATTTGAGCGAAGCTTGCAATCTCATCATCGCTTGCATTCATTGGTACTTGGGTCAATATGACTTTTGTTTGATCGTCAAGTTCTTCGAATATGACGGTGGTGAGTAATGAGGAGGCCAATTTGGCATCATTGGATTTGGAGCATCATTCCAATCTGCATCCGTTGATGAATGATGCTGCCATACCAGTTTTTCATTTTAGATGACTTCTTTAAAGATGACTTTCTGATAATATGATGCATTACCATATTTCATTTCGTTTAACCATTGCCCCTCTGGTGTTGGATCAAATTCATGGATAATGGTTCTGCACCGGGCCCATACCATTCATTGAGCAGTTCAGGATCTGTCCATTTGCGCCATACCAGATGACGCGGGGCATTAAAAAGTCTTTCAAGTTTATATTCTGGCAATTCGTTCATGTTTGTTCCTCTTTTTTTAATTTAATGAGGGCATCGTCAAGTGCATCAAAACGCGTTCCCCAGAATTTTTTAAATTCATATAAAAAATCAACGGCTATAGCCATATTCGCTGCATTTAAACGGGCAGGGCGGCGTTGTTTATCAATATTTCGGTCAATTAGTCCGGCTTTTTCAAGGACACGTAAATGTTTGGAAATGGCAGGTTGGCTCATGGAAAAGGGTTCAGCGAGCTCTTTAACGGATGCTTCGCAATCAGCGAGACGACATAAAATAGAACGACGCGTCAGATCAGCCAACGCGGCGAATATTGCATCTAAATTGTCAGGTGTATTTATATAAATATAGTTATCTTGTCAATGATTAGAATTTAAAGATCGCAGAAAGTGAAATTTCATGACCCGTATTATTTTGTGTTGTATCAACTGTTTCAAAATCAGTGTACGAAATTGTTTGGTATTCAGCACGAACATTGATCATGTCTGTTATAATACGTTCATAACCAGCGCCAAAAGTTACACCATCAACATCTATTAGATCGCTATCAAGTTTCGCATAGCCTAGCTTAACGAATGCAAGGCCTTGTCCATCGATATTATAACCCACAGTAGCAGCAGCACCATAACGAGGGTCTTTAGAGGATGTATAGTATAGTGCATCAATTTCAGCACCAAGAACAATACCATTGGTTACTTCTGTACGAAAGCCAGCTAAACCGCCAACTGCGAGTTCGTCGTTGCTGTCTGAATAAGGGCCTCTTAATGTACGACCACTAGACGAGATGATTCCTATAGTAGCTTTTGCGCCAACATATGGTCCGTTAAACTCACCTTCAGCTGAGGCAATTGATGGGATTAAAACAGCCGCAGAGACGGCTGCTGCTAAAATGGTTTTAGATAATTTCATAATAAATATTCCTTCAATTGATAATCATTATTATAAACCAAAAGCATTATCCAAATTTCATCTGAAAATCAAGTTAACAATACGTTCATTTTGTGTTCATTTTTCTAACGATTTGAAATGATTTCTTCTAACGTCTTTATATGACTTTTAAATGCCTTGCGTCCCTTGCTTGTAAGGCTAAGGCTGGTCCGCTGTCGGGTGCCAACTTTATGTTTGTGTTGTTTTAAATATCCTTCACCTTCTAATTTAGAAAGATGCTTTGAAAGCACAGAATCACTCACATTTAGATGATCACGCAATAATTGAAATTCAGCCATTTCGAGTAGGGCGAGAAATGCGCAAATTTGTAAGCGGTTTGGAGCATGGATGATAGGATCAAGCATCGTCGTTAATTTCCAGCCCGGCTTCTTTTATTATAGTGATATATTTTTCACGCTTTGATTTGGCGAGCATATAAACAATCGCACCAACTAAACCACCACCCAATAAGGGTGTCCAGGTTAATCCAAGCTGCGCGGTTGTGTATCTGACGACGGCTGTTATCAAAAGGAAAAATAAGATAATTAGTAACAGTGCAGAAATACCCATTTTTTTATTCGTTGTTAAAAGTGGCGTAGCGCCCGTTTGTTGTTGATGAATGGCAATCACAAGCCCAAGTCCGATAATAAGATATCCAGAATATTGAAAATATTCAGACCCGTTAGTTGCGACAAGGCCGCCAACAATTAGGGCAATTGTTATACCGAACAATTTTTTGGGTAATGCTGCTTTTAATGCGGCAGCTTCAGATTTTTTTGCTTCATTTAAAGCATCATTATATTGGTCTATTTCTTCATTTGTCATAATGTCTCTTTCCATATTGGAAAGTAATATAACTGAGTCTTTCCGTAATGGAAAGAGATATTTCATCTGGTAATATAAAAAAAATTCATATATCAATTTAAATATATATTTTAAAAGGAAAAATGATGGGTCATAAAAGCTTATCAACAGTAACAGAACGTATATCCGGTCCCGCATCAAAAGCATGGGATGTTGGTGATGAAGCGGCAAGACGCATGTTAAAAGGGGCGGATATCATCCATCTTGGTGTTGGGGATCCGGATTTAGATACACCTAAGCCTGTTCGTGAAGCGCTCACAAAGGTGATTGAAGCCGGAAAAACCCATTATGCACCCATACCGGGAGAATATGCACTTAGAGACACGATCGCGGATCATGCATCGTGGCTTTATAATGCGCCGGTTAAAGCAGAAAATGTGATTGTTTGTAATGGTGCACAAGGGGCCATATTCGCCACATTCCAGTGTATTGCGGAAAAGGGGGATGAGGTGATCGTGCTTGAGCCTTATTATGCCACTTATCCTGCCGTTGTAACCGCAGGTGGTGCGACCATGGTGAGTGTAGAGCTTGATCTTGAGGAAGATTATAAGCTTGATATAGAAAAGATAAAGGCGGCCGTAACAGATAAGACCAAAGCGATCATCATTAATTCACCAAGTAATCCTGCGGGTGCCGTGATTGACCGCGAGGCGGTTCGGGATATTGCAAAATTCTGTTGTGACAATCAAATCTGGCTGGTTAGTGATGAAGTTTATTGGTCACATTGTTTCGAGGATGATCATATTTCCCCCTATGCACACATCGAATTTCGTGATTATATCATTGTGATTAATAGCTTATCCAAATCTCACGCCATGACGGGATGGCGTATGGGTTGGGCCATTGGTCCCGATCATTTTATTCAAGCTATGACCAATTATTCACAAGCGGCGCAGTTCGGTATCAATCAATTTGTACAAAATGCGGCGATTGCGGCGCTTAAGGATAAAAGCACAACGGGTGAATTTAACGCCATCTTTAAAGGGCAGCGCGATGCCTTTTGTGAAGAGTTACGCCAAAGCAATCATTTAAGCTTTTCAAAACCACGTGGCGGTATGTTTGTGCTACTCGATGTTTCCGCAAGCGGCCTAAACGGCGAAGAGTTCGCATGGAGATTGCTTGACGAGGAAAATGTCGCCGTGGTACCGGGCTTTGGATTTGGCGAAGGTTTTTCCCACACAATTCGTATCGGATATTTATGCGATGAAGAAAAATTAAAAGAAGCCGCAAAACGGATTGTAAGGTTCACAGAAAAATTGGCGCATCAGGGTTAACTGACGCGCCATGATTTTTAAATGTTTCTAAAATTACTGTGCGGCTTGGAGTTCTGCGGCGACCGCTTGAACTTCGTCTAGGACACGGAGTAGGTTTCCGCTCCAGAGTTTGCCGATTTGCTCTTCTGTGTATCCACGGCGTACAAGCTCGATTGTCACGTTATGGGTTTCAGAGGCATCGTTCCAGCCATAGATACCGCCACCACCATCAAAGTCGGAGCTGATACCCACATGGTCAAGGCCGATGAAATCAACCATATAATCAATATGATCAACGAAGTCCTTCACATCCACAGGAGGGGCGACGCTGTATACTTCTGCTTCAAGTCTTGGTTCTGCCGCCTCTTGCATGGCGCGGTATTGTGCGATATAGGCATCGCGTTGGGCTTCAGGAAGGCCAAAAGCATCACGCATGCTCATGAATTCAAAGCCCATTTGATCAGCGACTTCGGCATATAATTTATTACGTTCAGCGACCATTGCCGCATTTTTTTCTGCGTCAAGGTAACTTGCAAACGCAACCGTTTGCACGACGCCGCCTTTATCCTTAATCATCAAAAGAAGATCGTCTTCAAGGTTACGGCTAACGGTTTTGCTTAAGTTTCTTGCGGATGAATGCGATGCAATCACCGGCGCTTTTGAAAGTTCGATGGCCTGTTTGTTGGATTGGTATGATGGATGTGAGACATCAACCATAATGCCGTGCAGGTTCATAAGCGCCAACGCTTCTTTACCAAGGTCACTTAGGCCGTTATAGAGGAAAGGTTCAGTTGGGTTGCCGTTTTCATCAACGCGTTCACCGGTATTTGAATCGGCTAATTGACTGTGGCCGTTATGGGCCAATGACATATAGCGGGCGCCAAGATCAGCGAATTTTTTAATGTTTGAAAGATCCGTTCCGACCGGATAGGCATTTTCAATACCGATCATGGCCACTTTTTTACCCAAACCATTAATGCGGCGCACATCATCGGAAGTAAGCGCCAGTTCAATTTGATCCGGTGCTTTAACGGTTGTTAGCCAATGAATGGCGTTAAATTTTGCCATGGCATTTTCATATGCGGCGGCGTAGCCTTCTTCGTTAAGTTCGCGTTGTCCCGTAAATACAATAAAGAATGCCACATCAAGACCACCTTCAACCATTTTCGGCAAATTTACTTGTGAATCCGTATCTTGGGTGTAGTTAACCGCATCCGTAAAGTTTTTCACATTGATATCATCATGTGTATCAAGCGTAATGACCCGCTCATGAATGGCCATTGCGCGATTGATTAAATCCGCATCATTTTCCATTGCGTTATCAGCCGCAGCACCCGCGGCCATTTCGGTGGCAGCGGTTGCTTGTTCGTCGGTTTCAGTATTGGCGGTTTCATTTGCATTGTCACAGGCGCTTAAAATTAATACGCTGCTGAGCAATGCGGCTTTAAGCCTCATAGATTTTTTTAACATTTTTATCCCATCATTTTGATATTTTTAATTGGAAATAATTTACTCAGCCATTAAAGGCTTGTCAATTAAAGGGTTGCCAATTAATGGTTTTCAGTAAGTTTTGCTATAACGTTACAACGATTATATATGACTATGGGATCTTGATCCCCATTGTTGCCAGCTTATACTTCTACCGGGGTAGGCGATATTGTTAAATGGCCATTTTCCCTTTAGCCATGATTTGAGGATTTCTTCAAATTCATTGAATAAATGTTGATTATCATCACTTAGCCAATAAAAGGTTTCACAATCTACACCATCACGGTTGCTGGGTTCAATATAAATGCAGCCGATGCATTTCGATTTATCAGGGGTTAAAACAGTATAAGCGAATGCAATACGGTCGATAAATTCTTTTTCATGGGCGATAAGATCATTAAGGTTATCTGCGAGCGTCATATCATCCGTAGGCCATTCATCATGTTCAGCAAAGATTGAACGCAAATTTTCGCGGCTTGACATAACCGTTTGATAATCAAGTTCATTAATGCTTGGCTCTAACATTTGAAGAATAAAGTGATCGTGAATTAGGCCGTCGGGCACAATAAAGTCATCAGGAACAAAAAGCGTCGTCATTATTTGGTATAGGCTCTGATTTCAGTTTCGTGGGTCATGTTGACGGGCAGGGATACACTGCGCAGGATGCTGCGTTCATGTTTACCAAGTTCCGGTCCAAAAATGCGGATGATCATTGCCGATGTTGCCTCTGCGACCATTTCAACGTGGGGGTAATCATCGGGTGCAGTTGTCATGACCACAACATTATGTAAGCCACCAAGATTATTAAGGTCACCACCTATTGCAAGGCGAATACGGTTTAAGGCTTGTATAACCGTAAGTTCAGCGGCGTAAAGCATATGTTCCGCAGGTGTATCATTGGTAATGGTTCCGGTGATCCATGTTCCTTTTGGGGTATATGCGGCAGAGGCGGTGATATAAATTTCCTTATCAACGACGACTGATGGTTCATAAGGACCAAATACGGGCGGAAGTTCCGGCATTCCATCTTTAAAGCCGAGACGTTCAAGTTCAATATTTAAACGGTCATCGATTGTTGTTTCAGTAACGGGTTCTATCGTTGTTTGTTCAGAACAAGCGGCAAGAAATAATAAAGATATGGCAAATAACTTTTTCATCATTTTAAATAAACCAACATTTCAATTTGGAAGGTTTGATTGCCCGCAGTGGTGGCTTGACCTTCTGCATGGCGGGTGTGTGATCCGGCGGTGTCACCAAAAACACGCAGCATCATTGTCGAGCAGCTGTTAGATGCCGGGATATAATCAAAATATTCTTTAACCGTTAGCGTTTTATAACGGATATTGGCGATTTTACGAATGTTGCTTAAATCACCACCTGCCGCCATTTTAAGTTGATTAATTGAGGCGGCACAAGCCAAGGCCGACGCATGAACTACGTCTTCCGTGGTGACATCGGTTGGCACATGCCCCTGCGTAATGCTGCCGTCAGGGGCTAGTGCACTTGTTGGTTCCGTGCGAATAAGGTTTTCCGTAATGGTAAAGCCAGGCTCCACATCAGGATATTCACCATTTTCAAACCCAAGATTAATGAGTTCCGCCATAAAAGCGGCATCAATGGTTTCCTTGTCACGAAAACCATCCGATTGCGCGTTAGCGTTAAACGATGTAATCGCGAAAACAATCAGCGCAATCAAAATTTGAATAAATTTAGCTTTCATTTAGTTAGTCTTTATTTCCACGAGCAGCATCGACGCTCCAAATCCCGCTACCACGTGAAGAAATGTAAAGCATAGCAAAACAGAACATTACGGAAAGCTCACCTCGGTTAACAATTGGAAGCATAAGTTCAATAAATGAATTGGTGCTGTCCGCTGGTGGGTTAAAGGCTTTGCTGCCATATGCCATCCAATATGCCACTGCCATCATGCCCGATGATAAAAAGGCTGCAGGGCGGGAATAAAATCCGATAAAGGTGAGCAATCCACCAAAAGTGAGTATTGGCATGCCGATATAGGCCATAAACCAAGGCGCATTTTCCATGCCACGGGCCATAGGCCAACTAAGGATGTAATTAGTGCCGTGGAACATAAATAGAAAGCCAGTTACTATTCTAAGTAACGCATAGCATTGTGGTTCTAAATTTTTTATGAAATTCATTTTTTTCTCCCTCTTTTATTGAAGTCCCAAAAGCACTTTCGCATAAAATAAACGCTATGGCAAATTCAGGATTATTTTCCAATAAATGAGGGGGAATTAGAGTTTTGTTATTTACCCGCGTTTTCACCTATATATCGGCTTATACGGTCAAATAATTCTTTCATTTCAACACCAGTTTCAGGGAGTTCTTCGGTCGGCATATCAAGGTGATTTATAGGAATTCCCTGCTTATATTGCTCAAATATTGGTCTTACCATTTCATAGGCGTAATTAGGTATGCGACGATTTTTACGAAATTCTGCAATTAGAATTTCGGCTTCGATAACACCGTCTTTATCCATAGTTGGATCTTTGGCAAGAATATTTAACTTAGGATCAACGATAACAGATTCCCCGACTTCATAAGTCGGATTAATAGGGAAAGCGATATTGGACATAACCGAATAGAAGTTATTGATATATGCCATGTCAATCACATCAGCTTCGTCGAATAGCGTTGCTGTACGGAGCATGATTTCCGTACCGCGCATGGCGTATGCCGCATAAATGAAGGGGTCAAACTGTACTGTGCTAACGGATATATTACCAAATTCCGTTTGTAGAACCGCTAATTCTTCTTCGATGCCATACATTGCGCGGTATTTATCATGCACTGCCTCAATTGTTGTGGTTGTAATTTCGCGGTCCGGATAAAGGCGTTTGATATTACGCGGTTTCCAGAATTTTTTTACGACCTTTCCTTCACGGTTAATCACAGCATTGATTCTTAGAATATGATTTGGCCAATCGTCATCAGTTGCATATGTTCCGAAGATCACATTCACTTAAAATGATTACAAGTAAGTGTGAAAGTCATTGTTATTGTTGTGATAATTGCGTGAAGGGTGCGTGCATGTTTCGTGATAATTTCGTGAAGTAGCATAAAAATCAGAGTTTTTTAAGCCAAACTGTAAAGTCACAATCAGTGGCAAATTCATCGCTTCGGTGTGGTGAAACTTCTTCGAATGGCATGCTTTTCTCTGGGATATAACCAAGACGGCTATACCATACTTTTAAAAATTCCTTTGCTGGGTTTTTCCAGTGACGCGGGGTTAAGAGTTCAAGTTGCATTGTCTTGTAACCATTATTTCTGGCGTGATTTTCAACAATATTCACAAGATCTCGTCCAAGGCCCAAACCACGCATTTTTTTATCGGCAGCGAGCATGCCAAATTCAAGTGTGTGTTCATTCACAGGAGCAAATTTTACAGCACCAACAATTTCGTCATTTTCACGGGCGATAAATATTTGTCTCTCTTTAACAAACTCTTCTACTTCGTCGTAAAAAGTGCGTCCTGATGTAGTAGGTTTCCAAAGATCGCTTTCTGTTTCTTCGTATACTGCATTAATGAGTTCCAGAAGACGATTGATGGTCCCAGGCGTTAAATCATTTTCATCACATCGCTTGATCGCTATATTCATAAAAGTATGCTCTTACTGTTTAATCTTCCTGTGCGATTAAACCTTTTAAAGAAAATTTTATCAAGGGTATTTAAATCTAAAAACACTTTGTCTTAAGATGCATTTCTATTTTCTGCTAATTTCTGCATAACTTTGGTGATTTTATCTTTTGTACTCTTTGTGCGAGTATCGAATGATCCATAGATTTTCTTATAAAGAACATAAGCTCTATCATAACTTGCAATACCTTTATTGTAATCCCTTTTTTTTCAAAGGCCATTCCAAGGTATTCATCTATATTTGCATTTGCGGAATTATCAATTCCGTATATTGAAGTGTAGCTATTCTTTGCAAGTTCGAGATATTCAATAGCTTTGTCATGTTGATCGATAAAAATGTACGATTGACCAATTAATTTATTTAGATTTGCAAGGTAAGAATCCGGATTAATATTTTGTTTTTTTCTATACTCAATAGGCCGGTTGTAGTAGTCAACAGCTTCAGAATGATTTGCGTTATATATTTTTGATAATGCCAAGCTTTGTAAATACTACTAATTAAGAAATGATGATCATTTTCATTTGTAAAGTTTTTAGTAATCTCTAGTGCTTCCATTAAATGCTTATTATCTTCATTATGTCTTTTTAACGTAACGAGTGTCTCGCCAAGTTTAGCTTTAGCAAGGACTACATTTTTATTTGGAGTAATGTGATGAGATGATAAATTCTTTTCTGCTTTTTCGAAAAATTCTAAAGCATTTTCTGGATAATTTCTTTTAACCCATATATTGCCAATTTCTAACCATATCATCCCATTGTTTGGATGATCCATTCCGTTCAATTCAGTGCTTGTTTTTATAGCATCAAGCATTCTGTTATGAGCTATATCAAGTTTATTAGCTCTTGAAGCTGCGCTGCCAGCACTAAATTTATATTGGACGTTTTTTGGAACTAAAGAAGATGCTTTCATAAAGTAATTGTATGCTTGATCATATTTTTTTTCAGCCATCAATTTTTGAGCCTGTTTATAGTTCTTTTGTGCTTCTGGATTTTCTTTAACAATAGTTTTCTTAATTTCATTAATTTTATTTAGATTATCCTTTGCATTATTAACAAGTCTATTAATGTTTTTGACATGATTTAATCGTCCCATTTGATGGTTTAATAGAATTTTGTTGCTATATTTTTTAGAATTAAGTGCATCATTTTCAATTGTATATGCTTTAGATAACATTGCTCAAGTTTGTATTTTTAAATCCGTGTATTCTGTGGTTTTCTTATCTATTTGATCTTCTGCTGCTTTTAAATATTTTATCGCATTATATGTGTCATTTAAAACTATATAAATAGAACCTGCTTTAAAAAAATACTCCGGCACTTTTTCTTCTGCAGCGCCGCCATTTTTTAAGACCTATCAACGGCAAACATAAAATCCTTTACTGCGTAGGTCATATTATTTAATCGGAAATGAGTATTTGCTCGAAGATCATAATAAAGAGGAACATTATCATTTACTGCAATCGTTAAATCTAAATTTTTAATTGCTTCGTTATAATCTTTTTTAAGCAGGGCGCTTTTAGCAAGTTCTAAATATAAGAAGTCTTGTGCTGGTCCTTCAAGGGTATAGCCCATATTATTAATGTCATTAATAATGCCTGTGCGCAAAATTTGAACTTTAGGCAAATCACGCAATTTTTTATCATCTAATATTTCTAATGCGTTTTTAAAAAGCTTAAATGCTTTATCTGGATCACCACTTCCATGGTTTGCTATTGCTAAAACTCTTAAATCAACCGCAGTTTCTTCATTATCTTTTCTGAATATTTCTTTATTTCCTTTCATGGCCTCTTCAGCTGCAGATATGGCTTTTTTGGGCTGCTTATCATGACTTAGTGCTATACTGTGATTTCGGTACATAGTAGCTAAATTTTTTTGATTATCTGCCATTCCCTCTAAATTATTTATCCCGCGTTCGAGATGATCAATTGCAGCTTTATAATTGCTTATATTAAGAGCACTAATACCGGCCATGTTTGAATAGAGAATATTCTTTGGGTCATTATTTGCAATTTTATCAAAATATGCGAATGCTTTTTTATATTCTTTATTCTTATAAGCGGTTTCAGCAGATGCATATAATATGCCCGAAGCTAAATCGGGAACTTCAATTTCCTGAGATATGGCTGCAGTGGAAATGGATGTAATAAATATTATTACTATTAAGCGAAATATATAAATCAGATTGTTCCCCATTATATTGATAAATAACTTTATCATATTCACTTAAACAAACAAGTTTTCTTAAGATAATCTATAAAACAAGCTATTGCCAATTTGTCGTGTTTGCGTTTAATCTGCTACCTTCACAAAATAATAAATGAGGGCGGAAATGAAACACTTATTAATCCTTGTATCAACATTAATTTTATTACCATTAACGGCACAAGCGCAGCAGAAAAATTTCGACTGGCTTGATGTGTTTGAACTTGAATATTCAAATGATCCACAATTCACAAGAGACGGTGAGAGTGTGATTTATGTGCGTACTTTCATGGACATTATGAAAGACCGTAAACGGAGTAACCTCTGGATTGTTGATACGGACGGGAATAATAATCGTCCGCTTACCAATGGACTTAATAATAATTCAAATCCGCGTCTTTCACCGGATGGGCGTATGCTTGCTTATATATCAAATGAAAGCGGGAAATCACAAATTGTGATCCGCTTTATGGATAGCGGTGAAACATTCGAAGTGGCGCAGCTGCAAACTGGGGCCTCAAGATTAAGTTGGTCACCGGATAGTAAATATATTGCTTTTAGTGCCCATGTACCAGGTAAAGCAAAAACATATGCACCGCTTCCAAAAGCGCCAGAAGGGGCAGAATGGGCAGAGAAAGCAAGATATATCGATGAATTACAATTTCGCCGTGACGGTAGTGGTTATGTGAAACCTGGTAACAGCCATATTTTTACAGTTCCCGCATTAGGTGGCACACCGCATCAGGTCACATCGGGTGCGTTTAATCATAATTCAGAAATTGCGTGGGCAGCTGATGGATCAATATTATATTTTTCAGCAAACCGTCATGACAATCATAAAGTGGAAACCCGCGATAGCGAAATTTATGCCGTTGATTTAATGAGCGGCAACATTTCGCCGATGACGGATCGCTTTGGCCCGGATAGTAATCCGAAAATATCACCAGACGGCAATATGATTGCCTATACGGGGTCAAATGATGAACGTATGAGTTATCATAATAATCATTTATATGTCATGAATACGGACGGTACGGGAATAAAGAATTTAATACCTGATCTTGACCGTAGTGTTGGTACATTTCATTGGGTAGGTAAGGCTATTTATTTCCAGTATACGGATTTAGGCACGAATAAAATTGCGCGTGTGAATATGTCAGGTGATGTTTATCAAGTGACAGAAGGCGTAAGCGGTACATCATTCGGGCGTCCATATTCATCAGGAACCTTTAATGTCACCAGTGATGGTCAAATCGTTATGACGTACGCCACCGCCATGGATCAGGCGAATATAGGTGTTGTCGGACGACGCGGCGGTGATGTGACACAAATTACGGATATCAATGGTGATTTGCTTGATCATAGAAAGCTCGGCACTGTGGAAGAGGTTTGGTATAAATCAAGTCATGATGGCCTTGATATTCAAGGATGGCTCGTTAAACCGACGGATTTTGACCCAAGTAAAAAATATCCGCTTATCCTTGAAATTCATGGTGGACCATTTTCCGCATATGGGCCCCATTTTTCCGCTGAAATTCAATTGATGGCCAATAAGGGATATATGGTGCTTTATACCAACCCACGTGGGTCTACCAGTTACGGATATGAATTTGCCAATAAAATTCATCATAATTATCCAAGCAATGATTATGACGACCTTATAAGCGGTGTTGATCATGTTATCGGTATGGGGAATGTGGATCCGGATAAATTATATGTCACCGGTGGTTCAGGGGGCGGTGTGCTTTCAAGTTGGATCATTGGTAAAACGGACCGCTTTAAAGCGGCAGTGGTGGCAAAGCCTGTGATTAACTGGACAAGTTTTACACTTTATTCCGATATGTCATTATCATCTGCAAAATATTGGTTCGGTTCGATGCCATGGGATGATCAGGAACAATATTGGAAGCGTTCGCCATTATCATTGGTTGGGAATGTTACTACACCGACAATGTTACTTACGGGGGAAAGTGACCTTAGAACGCCAATGCCGGAAAGTGAGCAATATTATCAAGCGCTTAAAATGCAGGAAGTTGAAGCGTCACTTGTACGTATTCCAGGATCATATCATGGCATTACGGCGCGTCCATCGAACTTGATTACGAAAATTCAGCATATCGTTAAATGGTTTGATGAACATCCGTAAGGGTAAAAAACGGAAGTATTTTGAAAAAAATATATTATTCAGATATAGGACGGTCACCAGTTACGGCAAAAAACGGTATGGTGGCCACGTCACATCCGCTTGCGACTGATGCGGCGCTTGAGGTTTTAAAATCAGGGGGAAATGCCCTTGATGCAGCCATTTGTGCAGCGAGTGTGCAAAATGTTGTTGAACCACAATCAACGGGAATAGGCGGGGACTGTTTTGCGATATTTGCCCCAAATGGGGGGACGGATTACGCCGCCTATAATGGATCAGGCAGAACACCTAAGGCCGCTACTGCAAAATATTATGCGGATCAGGGAATAACTGAAATTTCCCAAAATAGCCCGCATGCGGTCACCATTCCCGGCGCGGTTGATGCGTGGTGCAGATTATCAGAAGATTACGGGTCAATGCCGCTTAAAGAGGTTTTGGCGCCCGCAATTAAATTTGCGCGTGAGGGGTATAAAATATACCCACGGGTCGCCGCTGATTTTGCGAGCGCAAAAGAGGCATTAAATTCATGTGAAAATGCAAAACGTATTTTTATGCCCGGTGGTAGTATATTAAGTGCGGGAGATATCCATAAACAACCGGAACTTGCAGATAACTTGGAAATAATCGGTAATGAAGGCCGAAATGAATTTTATCAAGGCACTGTTGCAGATGATATTGTCAGCTATTTAAAGGATCGTGGCGGGTTACATACATTAGATGATTTTAAAGAGGCTAAGGGTGACTTTGTCACGCCCGTTTCCGTTAATTATCAAGGGTTTGATGTATATGAATGTCCACCAAACGGGCAGGGGGTTATTGCCTTAATTTTATTGAAAATTATGGATCGATTAGGGGTAAATAAATTTGATTTACTTTCCCCTGAGCACCTTCATTATGAAGCGGAAGCTGGCAAAATAGCCTATCATATCAGGGATTTATACTTATCGGATCCTGATTATGGCAGTGGTAAGTTAGAAGAGATTTTATCAGACAAGAATATCGATCATTTAATTGATACAATTAAAGGTGATCGCGTTTTAACGATGTCGGATTATCAAATGCCAGATCATCGGGATACTGTTTATATAAGTGTAGTCGATAAGGACCGGAATTGTTGCAGTTTTATAAATTCAATATTCCATTCATTTGGTAGTGGGCTTATGTCCCCCAAAACGGGTGTGCTTCTCCATAGTCGGGGGAAGGGTTTTAATTTTATAAAAGGCCATCCAAATCAAATGGATGCCTTTAAACGGCCTTTACACACGATTATTCCAGCAATGCTTGCAAAAAATGATAAAACAGTGATGTCCTTTGGGGTGATGGGTGGGCAGTATCAAGCATACGGTCATATGCAATTTTTAAGCAGATTGCTTGATTATAACTATGATATTCAACAAGCCATGGATTTACCGCGCAGCTTTCCTGACCCCGTAAGCGGAAAATTAGATTTAGAAATCTCTGTTGGTGATGAATGTCGATTTAAACTCAAAGAGTTAGGTCATGATATTAATGTGGTTTCAAAACCAATTGGTGGTTCACAAGCCATATGGATCGATAGAGAGAACGGAACCTTAATCGCGGGTTCCGATCCTCGAAAAGATGGTTATGCGGCCGGATATTAAGCCTTAATGGGTGAAAAGTACCGGTATTTCCTGATTGTTAAAGAGGGTTTTTGTTACACCACCATATATCAGTTCAGCGAGCCGCATGTGCGCCCAAGCTCCCGAAACAATGAGATCCGCATTATGGGCAAGGCATATTTCCATGATCTTAGCGCCGATATCATAATTAAGTTCGCTGGTCATGCCGGTGATATTAACCCCATGTCGTGCAAGGTTTGCACATATATCCGCAGTGACAATTTCATCTTTTTTTTCTTCCGCTATAGCGAGGATCGTGACTTTATCGGCGGCCTTTAAGAGCGGTAAGGCCGCGTGGATAGCTCGAATGCTTTCTTTACCACCATCCCAAGCAATGAATATGTTATTGGCGAAGGTTTCTTCGCGGGATTTAAGGGGTACAGCAAGGGTAGGGATGCCGATATCCAAAATAAAGCCCGGAATATCAACCATTACATCACCCATTTCATTATTTCCTTGTGACACAATGGCAAGGTCGGCGCTTCTAGCGTGTTGTTTTAAATGCTTTAAAAAATCACCCTCTTCTTCGATCCATTCATATTGAAGCCCGGCCACATCAAGTGATTTGAAAAAGGCTTTTTTATCATCGACGACTTCGGCGGCCTGATTTTTCATGATCTGCTCATATATTTCATAAGAGAGATAATGATGTTCAGCAATTGAATGTAATGATTGAATTGTGGGAACAATTCTTAACCCTTTGATATGAGTGGCAAATTTAAGGCCTATTTTAACGGCTAATTCCTCAGCGGGGGCAGTTCTCTCGACACCCTCAACGCGGAGTAATATTGTCTTATACATGTCTTCCTCCATAAGTGTTTAACGATGGAAATAGTTTAACATTTAAGAAAAAATATGTATTTGATGTGGTTCAAGGGTATTTTATTAGTAAGCCACTGCCGCTTGCTGATTTATATGATTTTCTTGAAAATTCGCCGTTTGGATTACCCCAAGATCAAATTTCGGAAGATGAGAGCTTAGAAAATATTCTAGCTGTTCAATAAAACTATTTTACGCTTTCTTGATCCAATAAATTTTTTATAAGTTCTGCTTGCGGGTGTTTTTCACCAAGTGCAGCAACAACAATGTCATATGCTTGTTTATAATGCTTAACGGCCTTTTTATGATCACCCATGCTGCTATAGACGGACGCCTTGTTGTTGATAACAGATGCCACATTTGGATGGTTATCGCCATATTCTTTTTTATCAAGGTCAAGCGCCATATCAAGATAATCAATTGCTTTTTCCGGTTCACCCATTTGCATTGCCATATATGCAGTACTGTTTAAAAAGCTAGAATTTGTGGGGTCAAGTTCAATCGCATTTTTAAGATGGTTATAGGCGGTTTCATTATCCTTTTTCATCATGGCGACGTTGGCTTTATCATGTTCAACTGCAGCTTTATCAATATCTTCGCGGCTTGGGGCTTGTGCGAAAGTTATGGTAGTTATTGATATTAGCGTTAAGAAAGCAGTAAGTATTTTCGTCATGATTTAATCCTGATATGTTTTTTATAGTTTTAAATCAATGAGATATTATTCACAAGTAATAAAAAGTTAAGATAGTCCCGTTAAGATATATGAAACGATAAAGAGATTGTATGGCGCAACGTTATACCATCAAGGACAAAGATTGGTCCCCGAAAGATGAAAAAGACATCCTATATTATAGGAATGTGGCCGCACGTCTTGAAGCAATTGTTGACAGCCAACCGGACTGCGTAAAAATTGTCACGCGTGATTATAAGTTAATGGAAATGAATGTTACGGGCCTTAAGATGATCGATGTAGAACACATAGATGAGATCAGAGGCAGTAGTATTTTGGGTATTGTGGATCCAGAATATCAAGAAGCCTATAAGAAAAGCATTGATGATGCCTATGAAGGTAAAAACACAAATGTTGAATTTACGATTACTGGATTAAAGGGGTCAAAAAGACGCATGAGCCAACATACGGCACCAATTTATGACAGTGAAGATCCGAATAAAATTATTGAAACAGTAGCCGTTTCTCGTGATATCACAGAACAATATGACACGATGGTTGCCCTTGGTGATGCAAAGAAAATGGCTGAGCAAGCAAGCAAAGTAAAGTCAAACTTTCTTGCAACCATGTCCCACGAATTTAGAACGCCGCTCAACGCGATTATAGGGTTTAGTGAAATTATCAAAGCGGAAAGTTTTGGTAAAATAGGCAATGCAAAATATGCTGAATATATGGAAGATATTTATAACAGTGGCCGTCATTTGCTTGATTTGATTAATGATGTATTAGATATTTCAGAAATTGAAGCCGATAAACGCATTATCATAAAAGAAGATTTAGATCTTGGTGACTTAATTGCTCATTCAATTGCCACTGTAAAAGTGCTTGCAGAGCAAAATAATGTTGAGCTAATTGCTGAAATTGAAGAAGGTTTGCCGCTTCTTAATGCGGATAATGGCTCGGTTAAGCGGATTTTATTTAACTTACTTTCCAATGCTATTAAATTTTCAAGCATGGGTGGTGATGTGATTGTTAAGACTTATCAAAAAGAAGATAATATTATGCTTAGTGTTTCCGATCAGGGGATTGGAATTCCTGAAGAGGCACTTGATAATTTAACCAACCCGTTTTACCGTGTTCAGGAAGAAGCAATTATTGCATCATCAGGAACGGGGCTTGGGTTATCGATTGTTAAATCATTGGTAGAAGCCCATCAGGGAGAGCTTAAAATTAAAAGCAAAGTACACATAGGTACAACAGTTATGGTATCCTTTCCCTTAAGCAATGAATAGTTGGGATAATGAATAGATGGCGATTACCATTTATGTGGATGCTGATGCGTGTCCTGTTAAAGAAGAAATACTAAAAGTGGCGTACCGCCATAATATAGAGACCTTTATCGTTAGTAATGCATGGCTCCGGATGGATGTGGGGCCACTCGTTAAAAAAATTGTCGTTAGCGAAGGTACCGATGAAGCCGACAATTGGATAGCGGATCATATTGGTGAAGGTGATATTGCAATTACGGCGGATATTCTATTGGCCAGTAGATGTTTAGAAAAATCTGCATTCGTCCTTGGTCCTACGGGGAAAGAATTTACCGATGATAATATCGGTATTGCGCTCGTGGTGAGGGATATAAGATCAGAACAGCGTGAAATGGGTGAAGGCAAAAAAGGACAAATGCGCGGCCATTATAACGCAGCCTTTAGCAAATCAGATAGATCAAATTTCCTTCAGCAACTCGAACGTTTAATTCAGAAATTAAAGTAAATTTACTCTCTGTGCTTATTCATACCTCAAAGCTTTAATTGGGTTCTGCCTTGCAACGGAATATGAGTTTCCGGCACGGTGGCCCATGCGATTAACATTGTGCATAACCCTGCAATGAGACATACCGCGATAATTGCAATGTCATCAATTCGATATACGAAGTTCTCTAGCCACTGTGACATCATTAAATAAGCAACGGGCCATGCAATTATGTTTGCAATAAGTACGGGTTTTGAAAATTGCCAGACTAATAATTTTAGGACATCAAAAATTTCTGCACCCATTACCATATTGGTCACGTCTTTGTCCGCTATTTTTATAATAATGGAGGCGCGGACCGGAATCGAACCGGTATACACGGATTTGCAATCCGCTGCGTAGCCATTCCGCCACCGCGCCATTAGAGAAATGAGTATTTCGCATAAACCATCAATAGATACAAGTGGTTTCTTGAAAAAAGATAGAAAAACAAATAGAAAGATTAGATGACATTGTACCGTAATTTTTTTTCCGTAATTTTTATACTATTGATCGCCGGGTGTGCTGATAAAAACCGCTATGTTGAGTTTTATCGTGCCTCATACGATAAGGTGAATGATGAGAACGCCTTTATGATTGATCATTCTGGTGAGCCACGCGTCATTTATACACGTCAATTTGAATATGATTTAAAACTTTTTACCGATGATGATTTTGTGGTTGTGGGAAAAAGTATTTTTGCGAGCCCCCCAGAAGACATTGAAAAAGCCGTAAAGCTTGGCAAAGAGTTAAAGATTACTCATGTGCTGCTATCAACTGATTATGTATATAGTGGATCAAAAAAAGCTTATAAATTTGCGGAAACACGTCAAATATACCCTGTTTATCAAGTCGTAAATGGTATTCCCATCAGAGGGTTTGAATCGATGCCCGATCATGTTGCCATTCCATACCGTAAAGAAGTTCCAATTTTTAAGCAGCAAGCGGCTTTCCTGGGGAAAGGAGCCGGCTTTATTAATGGGAAGAAAGAGAAATCTCGAGACTGCCAGGTCGGGTGAAGAACGGGGATAGTATAACTTAACGGCCACGAGACTTCCTAAAACCAAAATAGGGGCATGTTCGATCACATTCAAATCAACTCGAAACACGTTGTATCAAGTGAATGTGATCATTGGTTATGATCCCGTGATTTTACACGCGTCGGTCGCCCCAGAGGGCAGAAATGGGAGTTCGAAATCATCGATATTTTCCACACCGTTTTCAAGTTGTACTTTTAAGCGGTGTAGGTCTTGTTCGAGGGCCTCAAGCACGCGTTCATCGGAACGGTTCATGGTTTTCTCTTCTAAGGTCGCGGTCATTTTTTCAATGTCGGCTTCCATTTTTGGCTTATGAATCGTGCCAAATTCAGCGGCGTATTTTTCATAGGCAGCCTCACGGTGTTCCACATTAACGCGAGCAACGCAATTACAGTCGTTAACCGCATTACCTATGTTACAGCGATTATAAATTTCATTAAAATAATTATGATCACGTGTCTCTATGCCAGAAAGATCAGGACCAGTTGGTTCAGGTTCCGCACAGGCAGATATAAGTAGGGCGACCGCCGTTAGAATTCCGTATTTTATCGACTTTTGCATTTTAAACCCTGTTTTTAATAATTTTCTTCTTAAATATTAAGAATTGTTATCATTAAAATCAATAGCTTGGCATGTGTTTTATGAGATTAATTAAAAAAACACTTGAAATAACTATAAATTAACATAAAACATTAATTAATTAATGATTAAAATTAATTATGAGGTTTATTATGATATCAAATATTGAAAAAGTACGTCACATTTCCAAAAGAATGGCCACATTCTGTAATTTACTAATGGTAAGTATCCCTTTGGTTCTAATTTGGAGTTGGATTGATTTTGAAGGGGCGAGGGCATTAGGGTTTTATGAACGGGTGGCCTATCCAATTGATGCTCCTGCGACATTATCGTTGGCTATGGGGTTCCTTGTTAGTGCATTTTTGACTGTTTTTGTTATTGGGGCGATATACCACTTAAGAGAATTTTTTAAATTTGGAATTAAGGGAAATATGTTTTCAGAGCAGGGCGGTGACGCATTTCATAAATCAGCAAAATACCTTGTTATATATGCTTTTTTATCCATACCAGCGGAAACACTAATAGGTGTTATTTTAACGATTAATAATCCAGTTGGTGAAAGGTTATTAAAGCTGTCCTTCAACACATATGACCTATCCTTGATATTCTTATCGCTTGTGATTTTCTCAGTAAGTTGGGTTTTGAAGGAAAGTGTGCTTATTGCCCAAGATAATGCTCAGATCGTCTAAGGAGTAGAGAGATGTCAATCATTGTAAATTTAGACGTGATGCTTGCAAAGCGTAAGATTAAATCAAAAGAACTTGCTGAAGTCGTTGGTATATCAGTACAAAATATTTCGCTATTAAAGAGCGGCAAGGTCAAGGGTATTCGCTTTAATACCCTTGATGCCATATGCCGTCATCTTGACTGTCAACCGGGTGATATTCTTGAATATTCACCGGATTAAATTTTAAGATATTGTTTGTATGATATCTTCATCAACGAGAAGGGTGGCGCCGCCTGCGGTATAGGTGTGATATGTTTCACTATCTATAACCTGATCAGACCCCTGAACCCATCCTTCACCGGTTGAAATAACACTATCCCCCGAATCTCCGAGAATTTTTAGAATATTGTCATCATCTGTGAAGTCTATTAGGTCATCAAGAGTTAGTGTAATTTGGTGATCACCTGGTGTAGACATATCGATATTTTGAATATCTGTATCAGAGATGAAAACAACATTTACAAGTGAAAAGCTACTAAAACGTAACTTTAATAAAATAGAATAAATTATTATTATAAAGGCTTAATAATGAAAATTACATTATCAAAAGAGATGAAAAAGACTATTGTGGCAATGTTGGAGACGGGGTCTAATAATGGGCGTATTTCGCTAAAATTTCCGGGCATTACCCTTGAACAGATACAAGATATTCGTGATGAAATTAATGCGGGAACACCAGAGACGAAAAGAAAATTAAAAAGAGATCCTCTTTTAGGGTTATATCGTCAAGGAGATCTTGAAATATATGAACTTTATGCGGCGGAATATATACGAAAGGCTTTTCAGCTAATAACCCAAGATATTGGTGTTAAAGTAATGAAATGGGATGGCTTTATTGATGTATTTGTAGGTAAACCGATTGAAAATGATAGTGAGTTATCAACAAGAATTCAAAATCAATATGCAGATTGGTTTGATGAATGTACGAAAAGGCGTATTAGGGTAGGCCCAATCATCCACTTATTAACAGAAGTCGCGTCATTGAGGGATATAGATCATTATTTCGCGTATAGGCACGGTTAAACAAAGGAATATGTGGTTTTAGGATTAAAATTATATGTTGAAATGTTTAAACCAAGACAAGGTTTGGATTTTTAAGTTTTTCCGATGGTATTTTATGCTATTAGATAATGATAAATTATAAGGGATAATCGTTTGTCAGAAGATATTTTATGGTTTTGGGCTGTTCTTTTTTTCACAGTGCCTCCGGTTTTACGGTTTAGGGAAAATTTTTTAGTACCTGGTCTTGCTATGCTTTTGACGTTCGGTTTTTTTACGCAAAGTTATTGGATGCCGGATTTTTTTAATGCTTCTGATTGGCCCTATATCATTGGTATATGTCTTTCTATTCTTTTGTTTTATTTCATTTGTGGGTTTTTAGTTCATTATTATTGGTTTAAGGATAAGTCAGAAAATCTAAAGAACATGGGCGCGTTTTCATTGCTGTTAAAGGCTTGGATTTCAGGGAATGCTATTGCCGTTAGTGAAGATTACATTACCGAATTAAGACGCTTTAAGCTGTTTGAATTAAGGTGGGAAGATATTAGCCGCATAGATCAAAGCGAGTTAGATATTGTGCTTAGTGATGATGTCGAGCGGGAACCTGAGATGTTAAGTGAAATTCGTATTAAAAGAGATTTCCATGAATTTCCAGTTGTTGAAAAACAATTGATGAAAAGAGAAATGATCTAAAATGGCATTCTATCTTATTATAATTGTATTCATTGTTCCTATTTGCGTTGCGCTTTATATATGGCGGGAAAAAACCCCAGCCAAAAATGTATATTTGATGATTTCCAGTGTTTCATTCATTGCACTTATTATGCTTGTACTTGGTGGGGAAATTATAAATACAATTATGGGGCTTGGTTTATTCTTGGCCAGTACCAGCTTCTTTGCCGGTGCTTTTTTTTCGTTTTTAATGCCGGGAAGGCGAATAAAGTAATTTACTGCTTGCAATGCAATTAATAATCATTATTAATAATCGTAGTTGTTGAGATGATTCGCATCAAATTAGCAATAACTCAGTTGAGTTTCTATATATACGTTACAGAAGGTTAGGGGCATAATCCCCTCCACACACACTCATACCCCTAACCTTCTGTGAAACTTAGTTTTATTTATGTGACCAAAAATTTTTATTAACTTCAATCGCAAGCGCTCACGCTTTGCTTTCGTGCAATTATGCACGCGACCCTGCCTAGTCGTTCTCCTGGTCACATAAATTATTTATGTGACCAGTCGTCTTCATTATCTGAATTATTGGGACTTAGGCCGATAATATCGCCATCTGTATTAATTCCGAGACCAAGAACAGTTCGGTTTGCATAATTAAAATAGCTAACAACTTGATTGATTTCGAGGATTTCACCGTCATCTATACCATTCTTACGCATCTTTTCTATGATGTGTTCGGTTAGTTCTGATGGGGTTTGAGTCAAAAATCTTGCATATTTTAGCATCAAGGCATGTTTATCATCAAAGGCACGTTTAGGATTATGAATTTCAAGTGCTGCACGTATTTCAAGTGTGCGTTCTTCTTCATATCCTTCTTCTTTAAGGAGGCGGGCCATGCCCGCATAATGATGTTCAACGCAATAATGACATTTGTTTAAGATCGATACATAAACACCTATACATTCAAGAAATGCCTTGGGTATCGTGTTGCCCGTATGATGAAGAACACGTTTATATATGGCCATGTGTGCTTCCATGCTATGGGGTCTAAGTGAATGTGCCATCATAATGTTATCAACATTATCATCTGGCCCTTTTACACGGTCATAAAGTTTCTTTAACTTCCCTGTTGCTTGCTCATAAGGTACTGTTTTTATCCAGGTCATTATTTACTCCCCTTATTTTGGGAATAACATTATATCAGCTTTTAAATTTAAGCAAATTTAAGGGTTATTTGAAGCGTGCGATAATTTCTTTGGCGTCTCTTTTTGCTTTGGCAACTTGTGACGCCGTGAGGCCATTTTCAAATTTTTCTACTGTCCCGTTATCAAACCTTTTATCGGTATCTGCTGCAACCATAAACCAGCTGAGGGCGGCGACGTTGTCTTTGGCGGTTCCGGCACCTTGGTTATGCATTACGGCAAAATTATATTGCGATGCACCATGCCCAAGATTTGCGGCCATACCGCTATATTTATAGGCCTTAGTAGGGTCTTTTCTTAATTTCTGACCGCTAAAATATTGATAACCAACATCAGCAGCGGCACCCGGATGACCATTATCTGCGGCAAGTTCTAACCATTTATAAATGGTTCTGTTGCCCGCTTTATCACCAATATAAATTTGCGCGAGGAAATAGGCAGCATCCTTAACGTGATCGCCACCTTGCGGATCAGATGAGGCAAATTGAAGCATCTCTTTTGTATAATCCATATCTATTTCAAATACCATTTGCGAAGAATATATGCGTCCTAGCGGTAAACCGGCGGGATAATAATTTTCCGCGGCAGCTTTTTTATATAATTCAATGGCGCGCGGGATATCCCGCTCAACCTGATTGCCGTCATGAAGCATTTTTGCTGCGTTATAGGTGGCTGCACCATCACCATCATTTGAAAGGGCGATTAATTCGTCAAGTGAGGTTTGTGCGATTGAGAGGGATGTTGATAGAGCTAATAGAAGGGTAATGACTAAAAGACGCATGTTATTCTTTCGTAGTTACTGATTAGACATATTTTAATGTTAGAGATGAGCATTGAAGATAAGTGTGGGAAAATTGTGTTTATTTTTGATATTTCTCAAGTTTATTTTCGTATTCGATACGTTCAAATGTGGTAAGCCGATTATAAAATCTTTTAAATTGTGCGGCATATTGCTGATCACCGTCTGCGGATAATTTCAACCAGAAGGCGGCTAATGCCTTATTTGGCGTCGTTCCCCAACCATTTAAGTGATAGCGAATGGCTTCACGCATTGCTTCCACATGGCCTAGGTATCCTGCTTTTTCAAAATTAAGTAGAGCTGTATAATCATGTTGTTCAACAAATTGTCCTTTTTGATACATGATGCCAAGCCAATAATAACTTTCTGCATCCTCAGTTTTTTGGACAACATCAAAAAAATCTTTATAGGCTTTTTCGTAATTTTCAGCTTTATAATGTTTAATGCCACTGGCGGTGTCAGACAAAGCAGAAAAAGGGAAAAATAATAATATAATAATCAAAAATCGCATGGGCTTATTATAACGTATTTCATTTTAATAATCACGTATAAAGTTTAATAATTGACGTGTATTACTACCTTCGGTGATGTTGCCATGCCAGACGGCATATAAAGGCATTGGTTCCACATCCCAATCGGGAAGAACATGTACCAATTTATTGGTTTTAAGATAATCTTCTATCAACCAATGAGCGGCCGTTGTTAATCCCAAACCACGAGCCGCCATTTCTACCATGGCTTCAGCGCTATTAGCGGAAACGTTCCCTGTTAATCCAAGTACTACTTTTTTTCCCATTTTTTATAAGATTTCTATTTCCCGGTAGCATATCATGCCGGATCCAATTCCACTCTTTTAAACAGTCTGGGGTTACGGGTTTAGCGTGTTTAGCATAATAATCAGGGGAACAAACAAGGGTCCGTTTTTTATCACCGAGTTTTTTAACATTAAGTCGACTGTCTGGAAGTGAGCCGAGCGAGAAAGCGATATCGATCCCTTCGGCGACGAGATCTAGTCTTTCATCGGAATATATGAAATGTATTTCTATCCCAGGATTAGCAAGCGAGAAATCCGCCAGCTGTTGGGTTAGGATATCAGAATTCATAGAAAGCGGTAAAGTGATATTAAGTTTTCCAATCGCAACATCATGACCGCTAACGTTTCTGATACCGAGCTCCGCCTGATTAAGCATTTCGATGGCGTGCTTATTTAACTTTTCGCCCTCTGCTGTTAGAGATAATTTTCGTGTTGATCGATATATGAGGGCGGTACCAAGTCGTTCTTCCAGTTTTGTAATTTGATAACTTATGACCGAAGGTGAAAGGTTTAATGATTTTGCCGTACCGCGAAATGAGTTGCGTTTTACGGTTTCTGCGAAGATTGCCATTGCTTTTAAATCATCAATCATAAGATTTTTCCATTATGTAATTTATTAGAACAATGAAAAAGAATTGTACGGACTAGTCAAGTAAAATAAATGGTGTTAGGGTTCAATCAATTAATCAGGGTTCACAAACAATGTCGTTATTTATTCCAATGTTCATATATGCGTTTTCCATGGGTATTACACCAGGGCCAAACAACATGATTGCGCTAAGTACGGGTGTTAATTACGGGTTTTTGCGCACAATTCCATTCACATTAGGTGTCATGGTTGGTTTTAATGCGCTGCTAGCGACCATTGGGTTTGGTGTTGGTGGGATCATCGCGAGAAAACCAGATGTTATGCTGGTGTTAAGTTATGTTGGTACGGCCTTTATAATTTATATGGGCTATAAAATCATTATGGCACCAACAGAGTTGAATACAGATGCCGATAAAACACCTGGGTTTGTTCATGGTGCGCTTCTTCAGCTTGTTAATCCAAAAGCATGGGCGGCGTGCCTCGGTGGCATAGCTGCCTTTAACATCGCAGGCAATACATTCGGTATATTGATGTATATCGGGATCAGTATTTTTGTTGTGCTCTTCTGTGTTGGTATTTGGGGTTATGCGGGATCCAAAATTACTCATTTCCTTGAAAATCAACGAAATCATAAAATTTTTAATGTTGTTATGGGTGGTAGCTTGATTGTGCTTGCGATTTACTTGCTCATTATGGATCAATGATATGTTAGCTTTTGTAATCGCCACATGTGCTTATTCATTATCAATGTCAATTACCCCGGGGCCGACAAATATCATTATGATGACGACGGGTGTTAATCATGGTTTTCGTGCGACACTGCCGTTTGCAACAGGGGCGGCTATTGGTTTTATAACCCTTGTTGTGATTATCGCGCGTGGATTTGGCAGTATGCTTTCTGAAAACGCAGATATTATGACGATCATGGGATATGCTGGTGCATTGATGATTAGTTATATGGGCTATAAAATTGCATTCTCAACGGGCGATGCAAAAGAAGAAGATAGTGATAAGCCCGGTTTTATGGAAGGCGCAATTTTACAGTGGATTAACCCTAAATCTTGGATTGCCTGTCTTGCAGGCGTGAGCGCTTTTAACCTTGGCGCTTCTGTTGAGAGGTTAGCACTTTACATGGTATTCTATGGCTGTCGGTTATTTAAGTGTTCTGGCTTGGGGATATGCCGGCGCAAAGATTAGCGGCTTTTTTACATCAAGGAAATAATTTACGTATTTTCAATTATGTAATGGGTGGATCATTGGTTATAGTTGCCCTTTATTTGGCATTTATGGATAAATAATGAAGAATATTAATGTGGCAATGAATGGACTTGGAAGCGTTCATAAAGCACTTTCCGGCATTTTAAAAGATAAGCAATTGGTGCTTAAAGAAAAATATGACATTGGTTTCAATGTCGTTATGATTTCAGATAGCAGCGGCGTTGCGGTTAATAACAATGGTTTTAATATGGTCGAAGTCATTGCCCATAAGAATTCTGGTGGACGTGTGTCCGGATTATCCGAATATCAAGATAAAAGTTTTCTAGATATTTTATCAGATACAAATGTTGATCTTGTTTGGGAAGCATCACCAGTTGATTTTGATACGGGTGGTGAAGCACTTGAAATTGCGCGTGATGCATTAAATCGCGGTATTTCAGTAGTTCTCGCAAATAAGGGACCAGTCGTTAAAGCACATGGTGAATTAAAGGCCTTATCGAACAATAGTGGGGCAGGGTTCAAATATTCAGCGACCGTTTGTGGAGGACTTCCGATATTAAACATTGGCGAGCGGGATATGATTGCGGGCGATGTTTCAGAGTTTTCTGGAGTTTTTAATGGTACGTGTAATTTTATACTGGATGTTTTAAAGAACGGTGTGGCGTTTGACGCTGCGGTTAAGGAAGCACAAAATGTTGGTGCGGCTGAAGCGGACCCAAGTTTGGACATTGATGGCTGGGATACGGCCTTTAAGTTACTCATTATCGCAAACCATGTGATGAATGCTAGAATTACACTGGATGATATTTCTGTTAAAGGTATTATGTCAATCACACCTGAAATGATCAGAGCGGAAGAAAGCCAAGGCAACACCATTAAATTGGTCGCGAGCTTCGATGGCAGCACATATAAGGTTGAACCAATGGTTGTTGCGAAGGATACCTTTATTGGATCTTGCACAGGATGGGAAATGGGGATTGAAATCCATAGTGATTTATACGGCATTATGTATCATAAATTATATGAAAAAGAACCCGTACCAACGGCAGCCAGCATGCTTAGAGATGCGGTGAATATTTTTTCATAAAATTATATAAAAGTTATTTTATATTTGAGGGAAATCATTTAAAACAATTATAGAAATTATATAGTTGGATAAATAAATTTTTTACAAAGCTTTCCTCACAGTTTTTACAGTATTAATGATCGGTTCTTGTGCAACAACAAGTAGGGACTGTTTTTCGCTTGAGCGCGGAACGCACGAATTTCGCAAATGTCGGGCAAATGATGGATCGAAATAATATCAATACCGTATGGGTGTTCAGGAAATGCTTCTTGGAAATCATAAATCATCACGTGATTGGCTAAAAAAGGCCGCGAGAACAAATCCTACGGAGAAAATCGTAAGAACTAGCAGTGCTGATAAGCTTATTGATGAAAAATTTAAAATGAAAATAGCCAATCCAGAAAAGGGAAATGAGGCCGCAAACTTTATTCTTGGTATGATTTATAAAGAAGGAATTGGCGTCACAAAAGATATCACACGTGGGCTATTTTATGATAGTAGTGCTCGTCATATTGTTGTGCCAATTAAAGAATTTGAGAATTATTATAATGTTATTACTTATCGTGTGGTTGAACGAGATTTAAATGATAATGTTATAGAAAAATTTGAACTTAATAATTTTCAAGTCACTAAGTTATAATGTGCTAAACTAGTTTTCTTTTCGTTACATAATTATATATAATTTATAACAAAATTCTGTTTATTCATTTACTATACGTTTATATTCATATTGTATTGTGTAGTAAATTAAGTTTGAGCAAGTTGTGATTATCGATTTAGATCGTGAAACAAAGTGCAATATATAATATAACAGTTTTCGTAATTTATTTTATCCCCGTGTCTTTCGTTGGATGCCGGGATTTTTGTTGTTTTCAGTGGCTATTAAAGTTAGCTTACCTTTAAACAGGCAAACAAGGATAAAATCATGTACCGATTACCGCTCATAATCATTCTATTATTATTATCAACAATTGGCATTAATGCGCAGGAAAGACCAATGGCCAATCCTGCGGATGTGGCAACCATTGATGGCGTTATGAAGGCCTATTATGAGGGCGTATCGGGACCACCTGGAAAACGGGACGGCGAACGCATTTTATCATTATTTATCCCGCAAGGTAAAATCAAGATTAACATGGACGGCATGGAACCGACCCATCAGCTCGCGGAAGAATATCTTCGTACTGAAAGCTTCCTAACTATTAGTACGGATTTCTATGAACGTGAAATCAGCCGTGATGAACAATTGTTTGGGAACATGGCCAATGTGATCAGCACATATGGTATTTCAGATGCATGGGAAAATGAAGAATATACGGCCCGTGGTGTCACGGTTTTTCAATTGGTGAAAACCGGTGGCCGTTGGTGGATACTTTCCACAATGTGGCAGCGGGAAAGTGATGATTACCCGTTACCGCCGCATTTACTTGATTAATCCATATGTCGCAAGAGGGGCAAAATAAACCACCAAAATTCCTCATCGCCTTTTTAGTGGTGAAGGTGGTTTTTTTGGTGGTTATTGGTTTTCTGGTTTATTCCTATGTCTAGCGGTTCGTAACCCAGTAGATTACATCGCCCCCATAACAGGCATTCCTGTGAAATATGGATGTCCGAAAACAAGCACCGCATATACAACACAGGCAATAATGATTTTCTTCGCATCATTTTTCATCGGTACCGCGCCCGGCGCATCATAGGCACCTTCACGTTTATTGATGATCAATATTTCCGAAATGGCCCAAATAATCATGCCGCCAAATAATATAATGCTGCGGCTATCACCGTTGGATAATAAATGCGCCACGCCCCAGACGATCACAGCCGTTAACATGGGGTGGCGAATGAAACGTTTTATATTGCTTGCGCCGTGCGCCGCGCCAAATAAATAAAGCGAGATGAGCATTAAAACACTTGTTAATTGTAATGCGCTAGGCACCGGATCATAAATGATTTCAATTTCGGATGATCGCCAGCCAAAAACAATCATCACAAGGCTTAAAACAATTAATAATGTAAATAATCCACGGTAGCCATTTCCAAGTTTTTCAACTAGTGACTTTTTTAAACCCGGCATAAACCCCGGTATATAATGAACCCCGGACCATAATAATATCCCCGCGACAAGTAAGTCCATTTTTAATCCCTCTCATGTTTATTTATCGATATTTTATAATTTATTTTGCGAGCCTAACAAATATGAACCCCCATGGCAAATTGATACAATTTTAATTAATTCTTGACTTTATTGGGGCTGGAGATGACAATTTTCCTTAAGTTTCGCTTATATTTAGTTTTTTTAAAAGGGGAAATAAACGGCTTATGATCAAACGGCTTCATTTAATCAGACATGCGAAATCCGATTGGAACCATCCAACATTAAGCGATGTTGAACGTCCCTTAAACGCAAAAGGACTTCTTGCTACCAAGGTTATGGCACGACATATCCTTGATGCGGGTTGTGACTTTAAAAATGTTTATACGAGCCCCGCGGTACGCGCCTGCACAACCATTGAAAATATCGCAAGCCATTTACCCGGACGGTTCATCGATTGGCATATTGATGATCGGCTTTATACTTTTAGCGCGGGTGATTTGCTTGACTGGTGTCACGACTTACCCGACGACCTAAATGACGTCACCATCGTTGGCCACAACCCGGCGATTACCGAATTCAGCAATAGAATGTGCGGTACTGATATCGTCAATGTGCCAACTTGCGCCTATATCCAAATGGAATATGATGGCGAATGGAAAGACCTAAATCAAAACACCGCCAAACGCACAAAATTCCTCACTCCGAAAATGGTTAGGAACCCATAAAGCAAAACTTAATATTAATAGGTAGATGTAATCTGTAATAAAGTAACATCGTCCCCTTGCTCCTTGATATGTTCCTGTGCTAGCTTATTTTCAGCAAATTAGGGACTATATAAGGGAACATTCCATGAATAAATTTAATAAATTTCTGCTTAGTGCGGCGCTTTGTACGCTTCCGGCGGCAGCACCACAAGTTGCGCTTGCGACCGGAGTTAATATTGGCGGGAAATATGAAAGCTATGAATTTCGTAATGTTGGGCCAACACGTGGCGGGCGCGTCACGGCGGTTGTAGGGACAGTTGATGAGATTGCCACATTTTATTTAGGGGCATCTGGCGGCGGTTTATGGAAAACGGACGATTACGGCACCACATGGAATAACGTATCTGACGGATATTTCGCCACACCATCAATTGGTGATATCGCGGTTGCACAAAATGATGCCAATATCGTCTATGTGGGCACCGGGTCAGATGGCCTAAGATCCAATGTGATTGCGGGTAAGGGGGCCTATAAATCCATGGACGGCGGTAAAACATGGACCCACATCGGCCTTGATAATACCGGACAAATTGGCGCGGTTGAAATTGACCCGCGTTCAAATGATACCGTTTATGTTGCGGCGATTGGATCCGCTTTTAGTCCAAATGAGGATCGCGGCCTTTATAAAACAACGGACGGCGGCGCCACATGGGAAAAGGTTCTTTATATTTCCGATAGCGTCGGTATCGTTGACGTTGAATTCCACCCAAGCAATCCGAACATCGTTTACGCATCCGCATGGAAAGCCGACCGTAAACCATGGACCATTATTTCCGGCGGTGAAATGAGCCAAGACGAAGGCGGCATCTATAAATCCATTGATGCCGGTAAAACATGGAAGAAAATCAATAATGGTCTTCCGACGGGGCTTGTGGGTAAAATCGACCTTGCCACCACGGCGGCCAATTCAAGTGTGCTTGGCGCCCTTGTAGAAGCACCAAACCCGGAAGGGGGACTTTATTGGTCCGTCGACATGGGTGAAACATGGACCCATGTGTCAAATGATAAAGGTATTCAAAATCGACCGTTTTATTATACCAATCTTGATATTGATCCCACAAATGAGAAAATCATTTATTCAAACGCCAATCCATTAAGGAAATCCGTCGATGGTGGTAAAACATGGGTGACCATGCCTGTACCGCACGGTGATAACCATGACATGTGGATCAATCCGAATAATCCTGATCTGTTTATTCAAGCCAATGATGGCGGTGCTAATGTCACCCATAATGGTGGTAAAACATGGTCAACACAGTTTAACCAACCCACAACAGAGGTTTATCAAGTTGAAGTTGATGATCAGCATCCATACTGGCTCTACGCAGGAATGCAGGATAACGGCAGCACCATATCGGTGCCCTCAAATGCGCCATTTGGCACACAGCATACCAATGCATTCATTCAATATGCGGGCGGCTGTGAAACAGGGCCGGCGGTGCCAAAACCAGGAAACCACAATATCGTTTATTCGGATTGTAAAGGACGCTTTGGTACATTTGATAAACGCACGGGGACCGAGCGCGCCTATTATGTGGGGGCTACCAATATTTATGGTCATAATCCTGCCGATTTGAAATATCGTTTTCAACGTGTTGCCCCCATTCATGTGTCACCACATGACGCGGATGTGGTTTATCACGGGTCACAATATTTACACAGAACCCGTGATGATGGTATGACATGGGAACAAATTTCACCGGATTTAACCGCCAATGAAGCGGATAAGCAGGTGATTTCCGGTGCACCAATTACCCGCGACATCACCGGCGAAGAATATTACAGCGTGATTTATTCCATTCAGGAAAGCACCGTTGAAAAAGGTGTGATCTGGATCGGGTCAAACGATGGCCCTGTACATGTAACCCGTGATGACGGTGCAACATGGCAGAATGTAACACCGCGCATGCCAGAAGGGGGACGAGTTGATAGTGTCGCACCAAGCCGCCATACCGCCGGTAAAGCTTATATCACTGTACTTCGTTATATGTTTGATGATTGGAAACCATATATTTACCGCACCACCGATTACGGTGACAGCTGGGATCTAATCACAGACGGCATTCCAGAGGATTTCCCGGTTCGTGTTGTTCGCGAAAGCCCGGATCATGAAGGATTGCTTATCGCTGGTACCGAATTTGGCATGTTTATGTCCGCCAATGACGGTGAAAGTTGGGAAGCATTCCAACAAAATCTTCCGGTGACACCGATAACCGATATCAAATTCATCCGTGGTGACCTTGCCATTTCAACAATGGGTCGTGGTTTCTGGGTGCTTGATAATGTTCAATCGGCGGCGGCGGCTGCCACAGCAGGCGGCAATATGGTTTCCGTTATGAAGCCAAAGGACACATTCCGTTATCGCCATCCACGTGGTGTACCGCGCGACGGAACATCAGCAGGCGTTCCTGAATTACCACGTCCAGGCGTTTCAATTGATTATTATGTCCCTGAAGGGGAACATTCATCCATTAAGCTTGAAATCCTTGATAGTGCGGGTGATGTGGTGACCACATATGTTAACGACGGCTCTGACGCGAAAGATGATGATTTGGACTCGCCAATGCATATTATTACCGGTGATCTTGAAATGGATCCTGGTCTTAATCGTTTCCGCTGGAACATGCAGCATCTTGGCCCATGGCATCAAAACGCATCCCGCCGTTATAGTGACGGTCCGATTGCGACACCGGGCACATATACTGCTCGTGTCACCATTGATGGTCAAATGTCAGAAGCAAGCTTTGATCTTATTCCTGATCCACGTGTCACGGATCAGGGGATTAATGTGACTGATCTTGCCAATCAAACCCAAATGCAGATGGTGATTTCTGATCTTTTGAGCAAATCAAGAAAGCTTGAAGTTCAATCAAATACAGAACATCGTGCCCTACACCGTCAATACCGCGGCCAAAGCAACGAAGTACGCGGCGCAGATGCAAACGCTGACTTTGACAGAGTTCACGCAACAATCCGCACACTTGGAACCCCGAATATCATTTATCCAAAAGCGGGCCTCGTTGGTATGATCAGCTATCTTTATAACATTAACTCTGACGCGGATCAGGTTCCAGGCAAAGACAGTGTCGATCGCCTAACGGAATTAAGCGCAGAATATGACGCCGTCGAAGCGGCCTATAAAGAAAAATAAACTTAAATTAGAATGACCAAAAGCCCTGCTGTAATAAACGGCGGGACTTTTTTTGCTTTAAATTGAGAACTTTGTTATCATCTATTTTATCACAAAAAATAAAGGAACAAAAAATGGGATTTAAGCGAAATATACTTATGTTGGCGGGAGCGGCGCTGCTGAGTACCAGTGCGATGGCGCAGGATACATTAATGAGTTTCTTTATCACGTCAAAAGGTTCAGGCGACGGCGGTAACCTTGGCGGTTTAGCGGGTGCTGATATGATTTGTAAATCGCTAGCGACGGCCGCAGGGCAGGGTGATAAAGACTGGAAAGCCTATTTATCAACCAATGGCGATGGAGGCGTTAATGCCCGTGACCGCATTGGCCAAGGCCCCTGGTATAATGCCAAAGGCGTGATGGTTGCACGTGATATTGATGACCTTCATTCAGATAATAATAAATTATCAAAGGAAAATTCACTTTCTGAAATGGGGATGATGATCAATGGCCGTGGCGATAGCCCGAACCAACATGATATTTTAACCGGCAGTGATCTTATGGGGATGATGAGTGAAAATACATGTTCTAATTGGACATCAAGCGCCGAAGACGGCAGCGGTAATGTGGGTCACCATGACCGACAAGGGGGCGGGGTTAACCCAACATCCTGGAATTTTGCCCATCCATCACGCGGATGCAGTCAACAAAACCTTATCGCAACGGGCGGTAATGGCTATTTTTATTGTTTTGCGGCAAAATAAGGACCATTTGTTAGTATGATACGTGTATTAATCGCCGGGGTAGGCCGCATGGGCTTCGCTCACGCAAAAGCAGCCGCCACATTCCCGGATGTTGAAATTTGCGGCCTTGTCGCGCGTAATTTCGAGAAATGGCCCAATGTAACGGCGGAATTTCCAAATGCGCGCCTTTATAAAGATTATAAAACAGCACTCGCCGAAGAAAAACCAGACGCTGTCATCATCAGTAGCTATACGGATACTCACGCCCTATATTCAAGCCTCGCGATGGAGGCAGGTGCCGATGTATTCGTTGAAAAACCGCTTGGTTTAACGCGACGGGAAGCGGGCTATACCATAGCAAAGGCGCGTGAAACTGGTAAAAAGTTGGTGGTTGGCTTAATTCTTCGGCATGATGCTATATGGAAGAAGTTTATCGAACTGGCCCGTGCGCAAGTACCACCAATAACCTTTACCGCCAATTGCAATCAACATAGCACGGGCGAAGAATGGCAGCTTCATCAGGATATCTTAGACGCCGGTCTTTCGCCACTTGTGGATTGTGGCATTCATTATATCGATGTGATGAACCAGATGTGTGACGCTGAAGTTACCGACATTGATACGGTCGGGGAACGTCAATTTGACGATATTCCAACCATCAACAACACAAAAATGACCATGAAATTCTCGGATGGGTCGATTTTTAATTTTGAAAGCGGTTTTGGCCCCAAAATTGATCCAAATAATAAACCTATTCGCAGAATTGAGTCAAAAAGCGGTGTCATTACCATCAATGAGAACAATACCATCAATAATAATGGGCATATCATCCGTTTTTCCGATCAGGAATATGATAAATCAATTCTTGAGCAGCAAAAATACTTCTTTACTGCGATAAAAGAGGACATTAATATAGAAGAACATTGGATTTCGGTCGCGCTTTGTCATGCGATGGCATTTGCCGCTGAAGAAGATATGAAGATTATTTAATCTATTAAATGATGTAACCATCGTAAAATCATGAAATTAAACTATTTATTATCATCATCATTAATTATTATAATATTATCATGGACAAATACATCATTTGCCCAAAGCAATACCTATAATCGCATGTTAAATACCGCGTCTAAGGTGGTGCGTGGCAAGATCGTCGGCAGCGAAGAAGTCAGATATGACTACGATGAAGACAATAAAAACATCGTTTGCGGACAAATCCTTGATATTGAAGTCACAGAAAGCTTTAAGGGTGGCAATGAGAGCTTCCGTGTCTTTGCATCCAATAATGACATGCTTATCGGCGAAGAATATGAATATTTCATCATCGCAAGGCGCAATAACAATGCGTCCGATACACCTAAGCTTGCATTTATCAACTGTTTTGATGAAAAATCAACCCGGATGGATGTATCTTATATCCCTTATTTAGCAACAAGTTTACGCCAACAAATTTTCCCAATCGTTAATTACAAACGAGAAAACAACATCGTTGACCCAGACACACGTGTCGCGAAAAAAGGGGAATGGTTATTGCTTGTGGATAGAATTGCCAATAACACGCTGCCTTATACCATTGCAAGGCGTCGTTTTAATAACGGCAACGATGACATTATCGAAGAAATGCGTCTTGCAGACTTTCTTAGGGATTTCAACATTAAATAAGGCGGTAAAGCGCCTAATCTCGGACCATCAACAGCTTTGTTCTGGCTATTTTCTGCTCTAGTGACGATGAAATGGATGTATATTCCGTGCCGATTTCCGATGTATAGAATATTTTTGATCTGATTTCGCTTTCCTTTTCGGAAAAACCCATCTCTTTAAAAAGGCCGATGGCTACATCAAGGCGCGTTCTATCCACACGGGCAAGCGCAGCGTGTGCATTCGGGCACTTTAATGCCATATTACGGATGGCTATTTCATCGGACTTATCGATGTTGTGGATAATTTCTGTCATGACTAGCACCAAATCTGCAGCGTCGCCCGTCATCTCATCAAGCATATCAATATATTTAAGGGTTTCTTTCTCATACCAATAGTCAAGAAGCGCCTCCATATAGCTCTCCATACCATTATAAAGGCGACTGAACTCTTTTTCTTCCTTCTTAATTTCTTCTGAAATTGATTTACTTGTCAGAGCCTCAACACTCTTTTCACGAAGAATTTTAATACCGGCTTCAATCCAATCTCGATTGGGAAAATCTTCAATCGTATCGGTAAAGTTTTTTTCTGAAGAATTTAATTGAATTACATTGTCTTTCATAGCAAGTCCCAAAATCTTAAATCTGCTATCAAAATATAATATTTTTGATTTTCAGCAAGCATAATGCGACAGTGTAATATATTTTAGAGGTAAAATAAATATTCATCCATTAGAAGAACAAATAATGATGGAATTACGCCCCAACTGTGAACATTGTGATAAGGATCTTCCTTTTGATGCAAGTGACGCAATGATCTGTACATTTGAATGCACATTTTGCGAAAATTGCGTCGATCATCATTATAAAGGAAAATGCCCAAATTGCGGAGGAAACTTTACAAAACGTCCCATAAGGCCCGCCAATTTACTTGAAAAATATCCACCATCAACAAAGCGGGTTAATCGCTAAGTAATTGTTTTGCTGAATGTAATTGCTGTTGTTCTTTTAACATTTTCTCGTTGAAGAATGTGCCAAATGGGATAATAGATGCAATAAGAACCCGCAAAAATTGCCAAAAATTAATACGCCGTCTGATTAATATTTCAAAGGCGAGAATTATATATATCACGAAAAGAATACCATGGCCCCAACCAACTATTTTATTCAAAATACCAATGCCCATGTAATATTTCATCGGCATCGTTACAAATAAAATCAAAAGATAAGAAACACCCTCAACGAGGGCTAAAATACGAAAGCGATAGAGCGGGTCAATTAAATTACCAAGCATAAAAATTCCTTAAAAAATATGCTGATGATTTAGAGCATTGAACCCCACCTGTAAAGGTTAAAATCATATCACTGAGAATACCGTTAACGCCATTATCATCAGCTGATATAATATTAAATTATTAACTAATTGGATGCACTAGTGGTTTGTTTTAAAATCTTATTGGCACGGAATAAATCATCCGCTTCTTGCAATATTTTCATTTTAAGCTGTTTATTATAAACAGGGCGATCATTTAAAAAATTACGCACCGTTTCAACCGCACTATCGCTTTGATAATATCTAAGGGTTGCCGAAAGCCAGCGTCCAGGGAAAAAGATATCACCGGTCATTTGTATTTCTTGCAATATTTCCAAACTATTCTGGATATATTTTTCGGATTGTTCTGCACGTAAAGGATGATGAAGATAATTAAGCCCGCTTAACACCCATGCTTCTGTATGGCGATTTCTTTCACTTAAAAGTGCATCAAAAAAATCATCACGCGTTTTTTGCCTATCTGACAATGAATATTTTATAAATTCAAATCTTCTCTGATTATCAAGACCATTTACGCGCGGCGTTTGGGCTTCAACAATTTCTTCCGCTTGATCAGGAATTTTTATCGCAAGAATAGCAGCAAGATTTGTATAATCTCTTGTCGCTAAGTTTAGGTTATCGATCTCAAGCGAATTATCCCAAACTTTCCTCGTATTTGAAATGCCATCTTCTGTTAACGCAATATTGGCATAACTTCTAAAAAAAGCACGTTTATTACCGGTATCAACGGATGGGCTAGTAACCTGTACCCATAACGCATTTTCCAGTGAGGCGACAATCTCAAGTCTTTGTTCTTGATTAAGTAATGACCAAAAGATTGAAACCATTTGTCGCAAAAGATGATTGATAATCAATGGATTATCTTCGCGTTCCATAGCCCAAATAATTAAGTTTAGATATTCATTAGGCGTTATGGTGCCATTTCCTTCTAACAGCTGCTCATAAAGGCTAACAAAGCCTGCCGCACGCTCAAGCGGGGAAAGGGTATCCCAATTATATCTAATATAATTTTTTTCAATTGGGAAAAGGCCATAACCAAGACCATCAGAATTAAATAACAGATTATCATTTGCACTGTTGCCAAATTGATCCAGAGCAATTGAATCTGTCATAAAGGAAATTTCATATGGTACCGCGCCTTTTTTAAAGGCAAATTTTTGTGGCCATTTTCTCGATTGATTTGCAGGATAAATTTGATCTAATTCAGCATTATTATTTACAGTAAATGTTGGGCGTCCTGGTGTATTTACCCATACCTCACTCCAGTTATTAAGATCTACATCAGTGCGCTTATCAAGAATTGCGATTAGATCGGTCCAGGTGGCATTATCAAACGCAAATGCATTTAAATATTCACGGATACCTTCACGGAACTTTTCTTCACCCAGAAGTATTTCCAATTGCTGCATCATAATTGGCGCTTTGTTGTAAATAATACCACCATATAATGTTCCAGCCTCATTCAGATTAGGAAGCTCCTGTCTGATAGGATTTGGCCCTTCGGTGCGGTCAACCGCATAAGCACTTGGGTGGAGCCTTAAATGTGATCTAAGCTGATGATCAATTTCTGGAAAACTTGGATTAACTAATTTCGCGGCAAAAAAGTTTGCAAACACTTCTTTTGTCCACACATCATTAAACCAATCCATTGTTACAAGATCGCCAAACCACATATGCGCTGTTTCATGGCCAATTAGTGCCGCACGACCCAAAAGCTCATTAGGTGAGGGGTTCTTTTCAAGCATCAATGTATTTGCCTGATATTGAATGGCACCAACATGTTCCATGCCGCCGAATTGAAAACTGGGTATCAACGCAAAGCCAAACTTTTTAAAGGGCTGCTTTATACCGGTATATTCTTCCATATAATCAAGAGACGCCTTATGAAGGCGGAAAATTTCATCCTCGTTTCTCTTAACTTTTTCTTTGTCTGGCTCGCGGTGGAGCATTGTTAGCTCAACATCATCAATTTTTTTGGTCACTTTAATGAATCGTCCGGCCACAAATGAAAACAGATAAGTGCTCATTAAATCTGATGTTTCAAATTCGACGCGTTTCTTTTTTCGTCTGATACGCTCGCGCTTTATGGGTGCGCTCGAAATGGTTTCCCATATTTCAGGGATTGTTAATTTCAAATCAAAGGTTGCCTTTAAATTAGGCTGATCAAAGCTTGGAAAGCTTGTGCGCATTCTATCTGGTACAAAAAGAGTATACATAAAACTAGGCGTTCTGTTTAAAGCCCCGTTCCCAGCAAAATATTCAATTTTAATAGTATTTGAACCTACAATAAGGTTCTTTTTGTTAATGATAATATGTTCATTTTTGAAATTGATTTGCCGTTTCTTACCGTTCACCCATAGCCGGGACAATTGTGATCTTTTCTCTTTAAAATCAATCTGTAGGTCTTGTGTTTTTCGCTTAAGGTCAAAATTAATGACTGACGTTGCCGTAATCGGTACATTCGGCATTTCATAAATTTCAAGATCAATATCATAGTTTATGTTAGAAATATTTTCTTTGCGGTAACTTGCAAGTTCCCAAGATACTCCATTCTCGACAGGTAAAGGATCATTAGACGCTGCAGATAAAAACGAAACTGGGGTAAAAACAACAAGAAAAGCTGTGAGCAAGAGTATTTTTTTCATTTAAAAAATCGACCTCATTAATTAACGATGTACCCTTATTTATCTTTTTACGCTATAGTAATACAGCGGATTTCGTTATTGTTTAATTTTCTTATAAGCAGAAGCTATCATTTTCGTATTTTTAGATCAATATACACTTTTGTGAAATCATCGTGAGCATAATTATATTATAGATTGAAAAAACCATATTGAAGAGTATAGTTTTGCAAAACATCATGCATATTTCATCAGGTCATTAAATGTCAGACATTAAATTAGAGCGCAAGGTAGTTTGGCTTGCTGCCCTAATTCAGTTGGCCAATGTTATCGAATTTATGATTATATTACCCCTTGGTCCGGATTTAACCATAGGGATAGGGATCCCATCTTCTAATATGGGATTGCTAGGCGGTATCTATACATTTGCTGCCGCATTTTCTGCAATTTTAGTGGCCCCTTACCTTGATCGTTTCGACCGTAAAAAAGCGGTAATATTTTTCCTAATTGGCTTATCAGTAAGCACTTATTTATGTTCCCATGCTTTCGATACTTATTCAATGCTTGCTGGGCGAACATTATCAGGCATATTTGGTGGTCCTTTGACAGCGTTAAGCTTGTCTATGGTCGTTGATATGGTGCCTGTGGCGCGTCGTGGACGTTCAATCGCAATTGTGACCAGTGCTTTTACCATTTCAAGTGTTTTTGGAATTCCATTAGCGCTTGAGCTTGCTGTAATGTTTGATTGGAAAATGCCATTTATTGCCATAGCGATATTTGCGTTAATTGTTGCAGTTGGAATTTTTATAACGCTTCCTTCTATGACAAATCATATTGATATGTCATCTGATGCGCCCAAAAAAATACCGCTTAAGTCTTTGTTAAAAAGATCCGAAATTCGACTTTCTTATATATTGGTATCCTTACAAAGCTTTGCACAGTTTATGCTTTTTGCTGGTTCAATAAACTATTTTATATTTAATCTCGGATACCCCCGTGATGGGTTAAGTATGATTTATATAATTGGTGGTGCATTAAGTTTTGCTGCCATGATGCTTACCGGGCGGATAATCGATTTTTATGGAAATCGTCTGCTATCAATTATTGTGACTATTGTTTATGTAATCGTCCTTTATGATGGATACTTACATCAGCCAATTATGTCTGTACCATTTATATTTAGCTCATTTATGCTATGTGCCGCTATAATGGGCGTTATTGCATCAACCATCTCATCTGAAGCACCAGGTGACCACGAAAGAGCAGCTTATATGTCATTGCAATCAACCTGCCGTCATCTGGCTGCTGGTGCCGGTGGACTTATTTCTTCTATTATTTTAACCACCAATTCTGACGGTAGTTTGAATAACATAGAAATTCTTGCTCTGGCCGCGATTATTTGTCTTGTATCGCTTCCATTTATAATTGTTATATTACGCAAAATTTTAAATAAGAAATATTTGGCATAAATTTATTTTGCATGTAAGATAAATTTATGATTTTTAAATTAGGACCCTTAAATGGCTGATGATATTAAAACGTCGGTTGATATTACCGATGAAAAAATACACTGGAAACAAGACATAAGTTACGGTGACTATCTTGGACTAGATCAACTACTCAATGCGCAGGATTTAAGATCTGGTGCGCATGATGAAATGATGTTTATTATCATTCATCAAGCATCAGAGTTATGGATGAAATTATGCATTCATGAATTAGCAAGCGCAATGGACTGTTTAAGTAAAGATGAAATCGGACCGGCAATGAAAATGATTTCACGTATTGCTCGCATACAAGAACAATTAATTCATTCCTGGAATATTTTGTCTACTATGACACCAAAAGATTATATGACTTTTCGCGACAGTCTTGGCCAAAGTTCAGGTTTCCAATCCTATCAATATCGGATAATTGAATTTTCACTGGGTAATAAGAATGCTTCAATGATCAAAGCACATCAGGAACATAAAGATCGTTATGAAGCCGTAAATAAAGCATTGAATAGCCCAAGCCTTTATGATTTAACCCTACAGCTTTTAAAAAGACGCGGATTTAATATCCCAGATAACCATATCGAAAGAGATTGGAACAAACCTTATCAAGCCAATGATATGGTCGAAGCGGCATGGAGCATCATTTATCAAAAAGGCGATGACCATTGGGAACTTTATGAATGGGCAGAAAAGCTCGTTGATCTTGAACATCGTTTTCAAACTTGGCGCTTTAGTCATATGAAAACCGTGGAACGTATTATTGGATACCGTAGAGGGACGGGGGGTACAGCGGGCGTCCACTATTTACAAAAGGCCCTCGAGCTTAGGTTCTTTCCAGAACTATGGAATGTCCGCACCGCAATTTAAGCAATAAAAAAGGCGACACCAATAATGGTATCGTCTTTAAACTTAATATGTTTTAGTGCTTATACAGCGCGAATTTGCTGGAAGAAATCTTCGATATCTTTCTTTAATGTTTCTGAAATACGACCCATTTCTGATGAAGCATTAAGAACATCTTGTCCTGCATTTCCTGTTTCATCAGCTTCGCTTGCGACCAATGAAATATTGCTAGAAATATCAGCCGTACCCACAGCAACTTGTTGGATGTTGTTTGAAATTTCTGTTGTCGCACGTGCTTGTTCCTGCACTGCATTTGCAATTTGCATTGTTGAATCGTTTGTTTCATTAATAACTGATTGAATTGATTCAATGCTTTTAACCGTATCATCCGTTAACGATTGCATCTCTGCAATGTGACTTGCGATCTCTTCTGTGGCATTACCTGTTTGACCGGCTAGCGCTTTAACTTCGTTCGCTACAACCGCGAAACCTTTTCCGGCTTCACCTGCACGGGCTGATTCAATCGTTGCGTTAAGAGCAAGTAGATTTGTTTGTGACGCAATGTCGTTAATCAAATCGATTACTTTGTTAATACGTCCCGCTGATTGTGCAAGTTTATTAATTGCAACATTACTATGTTGTGCTTCTTCAAGTGAACGTTCCGCAATGGCATTTGCCGTTTCAACTTGGCGGTTAATTTCACCAACAGATGCACTTAGCTCCTCAGCAGAGGCAGCAACAGTTTGAATGTTGTTTGATGTTTGTTCAGAGTCAGAGGCAACATCAGATGAACGTATTTTAGTACTATCTGAAATAACAACCATTTGGTTCGCTGTTGCTTCAAGCTCAGTTGATGAAGAGGCAAGTGCATGAAGAACTTCAGATACTTTATCATCAAAGTGCTGAACAAGTTCATCAATTTTCTTAGAACGTTCTTCAGTACGTTTTCTTTGTTCTTCTGCACGTTCTGAGGCTTCACGCTCAAGTTGAGCTTCGGCTTCTCTTTCTTGAGCTTCATGGGCAACACGTTGCTCTTCAGCACGTTTATTCTCTTCTGCTAGACGCTCACTTTCAAGTGCCGCTTTACGAAGATCTTTAATTGCATTTGAAAATTGACCAAGTTCGTCTTTACGTGTTTTGCCGCGAACTTCTTGTGTGTAATCACCCGTCGCGATGATACCAACAGCATTTCTAAGGCTTGCAAGAGGAATTGAAATACTTTGTAATAGTAAGAATGCGACTGTACCAACAAGGACAACCATCACGCTACACATAATAATTAGAAGCATTTCTGCACTTGATCTTGTTTCATCAAAACTAGTTGTTGCAGTAACAAGGGCGGTGTTAGCGATTTCCTCAAATTGACCAAAAATCGGAACCATCTCAGAATAAATTCTAGTCAGGTCAGACTGATATTCATTTAACTCAGCTTTAAGGTCTTCTGTTTCACCATCTGTTTCAATGAAACCCATTGTGTCAAACACACTACCAAAAGCGTCCATATATTGTTCGGCTAACCCTTGAATTTGTGTTGAAGCATTAAGAACAGCTTGATCATCTGTATAATCTGTTAACTCCAGAGCTTTTGACTGTACTTCTTGCGCATAGAATTCAAATTGATCCATTGAACTAACGTTACTGGTTAAAAGATAATCTTTTCCCCAACGTTCCATTTTAATTGCATTGATTTTTATTTCTACTGCTACAGCACTCATCAATGATGTACTCGATTATTCGGCGATTGAAGCAAATAAGCGCAACATTGACAAAGAAGAAATCGACTTAAAGAACTAGCCAAGGAGTGCCTTAGAACCATTAGACCACTTAGTGATAAAAAATCCATTGTTTCTACTCTTGAAATTCCCGATGGAACCCTATCATTATTTGCAGATGCTCGTGCTATAAAGCAGATTTTCATAAACCTGCTTTCTAATGCAATTAAATTTACCCCTATGAATGGTAAGATTTCAATCAAGATCCAAGAAAAAGATGGTAACCACATTATTCAATTTATAGATACCGGAGATGGGATTGAAGAAAAGAATATTGCAAGAATTCTTGAGCCTTTCGCCAGAGTTGAAAATGATCCTCATCTACCTCAAGAAGGAACGGGTCTTGGGCTTTCTATTGACCAGTCTTTAGTGCATTTGCATCAAGGTACTCTTGATATTGAGAGTATTGTCGATCAAGGCACGACAATCACAATTAAAATACCATCTGTTTAATTTTTCCAATTAAGTCATTTATTTTATAAATAATGATCAGTTTGTCATTCTTATACGTACAATATGTATTCACATGCTTGTGACTTGATATTATGGTTAAAGATGTCATTATAAGGTCATAATCAATTGATATCTAAAGCACTTAAGAATGCTTAACCAATAGAAAATTACTCAGGGTAAAAAAACAAGAGGATAAAAAATGAAAAAATTACTTATTGCAGCAATGCTATTTGCAGCGCCAGCCGGTTTATCATCTGCAACTGCGGCTGATTATAAAATCGATATTGAAGGAATGCATGCAGCCATCAATTTTAAAGTCAAACATGTTGGTATCAGCTGGCTAACGGGCCGTTTTGATAAATTTGACGGTAGCTTTACATTTGACGAAAATAATCCTTCCGCATCAAAAGTAATCGTTGATGTTGACGTAAGTAGCGTAAATTCAAATCACCAAAAACGTGATGAGCATATCCAAGATCCAGGCTATTTAAACACTGAAGCAAACCCATCTGCCCATTTTGAAAGCACTTCCGTTGAAGTAACCAGCGATGATACTGGTATCATTCATGGTAACTTAACATTGAACGGTGTGACTAAACCATTTGATCTTCACGCAAGTTTCGTTGGTATGGGTGATGATCCATGGGGCGGTTACCGTTCTGCATTTGAAGCAACGGCTGTCATCTATCCTGAAGAATTTGATTATAAATTCAAATATGGCGATGTATATCTTGAGCTTTATATTGAAGGTGTTCGTCAATAATAATTAAAGATACAATTTTAAAACAGCGCCTTAAATTTTAAGGCGCTGTTTTTTATCTGTTCTTTTTTAAATAATGATAAAAAACATCGAGCATTTCATCCATACCATTTCTACCGAAACCAATTCGAAAATGATCTGGTGGTGTAGGTAGCAATTCAGACTTATAAATACTTGGCGGCAACAGGAGCACACCTGTATCATTAATCAGATCTTCGCAAAACTCTGTACAGTCCTTTGCACCAATGTATTTTGGATAGGCAACAGCGCCACCATCCGGTCGTTTCCATTCAAAAAGGTGAGGGAATTCGCCAAAAAAGTTATCTAATTTCTCTAAATTTTGTGAAACAAGTTTTCTGTTTCTATCCAATATGCTGTCTCTGTTTCTTAATGCAATTATCGACAAGATTTCTGATGGGCCACTATTACATATGGTTAAGAAGTGTTTGTAGCGTTCAAATTTCGCTAGAAGTTCTGTTTCCTGACACGCAATCCAACCAATCCTTAGCCCAGGAAGACCATATGCTTTTGACATGACATTTAATGAAATCCCTTTTTCATAAATATCCGCGAGTTGCGGGATACGTTTGTCTTCTGCTTCGATGCCGCGGTAAACTTCATCACTGAAAATATAAATGCCAAATTCGCGTGCGACTTCAACCAAACGATCTAAATCATTTTTTGGGATAATTTTACCCGTCGGGTTATTTGGGAAATTGATTGAAATTAGCTTCGTATGCGGCCTAAGCGCGCCAATAACCTCATCAATATCCAAATCCCAATTGTTATCTTCTTTTAAAGATACACCTGTTACATCACAAATACTAAGCGGAATGGTTTCCGCAGCTTGATAATTAGGCACTACAACAATGGCGTGATCTTCTGGTGTTAAAAGGGTGCGCATGGCCGTATAAATGCCTTCTTCAGCACCTGCAAAACATAAAATATTTTCAGAATTCATATTGTCATATGTTTTGGCAATCTCTTCACGTAAAAAAGGATCACCATAGGTTTGCGTATAACCAAGCCAAAGATTGTCAAAGCTTTTACGTTCTTCTTCTGATGCCATGGCCATCAATTCAGATAAAGACATACTTTCCATATCTGATGCCGTTAAATGATATTTGGCTTTAAATTCCCATTTGGAAAAAAAAACTTCTAATTCAAAATTACGCATATGACCCTCGGCCGTTAATGATTTTCTAATTTGTATCATGCTTAACTTTAAAGTCAATTCGCTTAAAGCTCTTGACTTAACTGCGAAAAAGGCGCATCAAGCACCAGTTACAGGACTTTTTTATAAGAAACAGTCCAACATCCGCCAAGCAGCCGTGACAAGTAACGATCACGTGTATCCCATTATAAAGGGCCAAGTGCATTCGCGGATAAATAGAATGATCAGTAATGATCATAATTATTCGCGAAGGAAACGCCATGACTGACGAACAATTGTCAGACGATCATGTTGCTGCGCCTGCAGTAACTTTTGAAAAATTCGGTTTTGAAAAAGCCATCATGAAATCCATCAAAAATGAAGGGTTTACAACACCTACACCAATTCAGGACATGGCTATATTGCCTGTCATGAGCGGTGCGGATCTTATGGGTATTGCCCAAACCGGTAGCGGAAAAACGGCAGCTTTTTCATTACCGACCATAAACAAAATGATCCATGATTATGTTAAGCCCGCACCACATAAACCAAAAGCATTAATCCTGGCACCGACACGTGAACTTGTGATGCAAATTGGAAAATTTATTGATCAATTTAGCCGCGGCACACCGATCAAAAGCCTCGTTGTCGCAGGCGGCCAACCATATCCACCACAAATTCGTAAATTAAAATATGGTGTTGATGTTCTGATTTCCACGCCGGGACGTCTTATTGATCACATGGGAAGCGGTAATGTAAAACTTGAAGAATGCCAAACATTCATTTTGGATGAAGCGGACCGTATGCTTGATATGGGGTTTATTGATGAAGTAAAAGAAATTCAAAGCACATTGGATGATGATCATCAAACGGTCATGTTCTCTGCTACCATGAACGAAAAAGTGCGCCGATTATCATTAGAGCTTTTAAAAGAGCCTGAATATGTTGAACAAGAACGCAAAACAATGGTTGCGGATACCATCACCCATAAATTAATGAATGTGCGCCGTAAGGATAAATCTGCTCTTCTTATTGAATTACTACATGATGAAACCATTGATAAAGCTCTTATTTTTGCCCGCACGAAGATTGGCGCAGATAAGCTTTGCGGTGAATTAAAAGATGCTTTTCAAGATACACCAATGCGAATTGATGCGATCCACGGTGATAAAAAACAACGTACCCGGGAAAAAATCCTTATGAATTACAGAAAAGGCCGCACAAAAGTACTCGTTGCAACTGATGTTGCGGCGCGCGGTATTGATGTGGATGGCATTACGCATGTGATTAATTATGAACTTCCTATCGAAGCGGAAAATTATGTTCACCGTGTTGGCCGCACAGGTCGCGCAGGAGAAAAGGGACTTGCAATATCATTTTGTGATCCAAGTGATTTACGTCTTCTTCGTGAAATTGAAGGTCTGATTAAAATCAAAGTAGAAGTTGATCCGGATCATGATTATCACTTTGATGCATCAGAAGTTCGCACAAATAAAAAGGGCCGCGGTGGCAGAAATTCTAAACCACGCGGAAAATTCGATAAAAGCCGCGGCAGATCCGCAAAATCGTCTGAAAGTCGGCGCCCAATACGAAATGATCGTAACGACCGTAGCGAACGTAACGACAGTAACGACCGGAGAGAACGCGATGATAATCCTAGACAAGAACGACCAAAGCGTCGTGACGGTGCCCGTGGTTCATTAAGAACGGAAATGCCAGCCCGTAATGTTCGTCCACGCGGCGAAAAGCGTAAAAAACCAGAAGGTAAGCGCTATAATCCTGCAAAATTTGACCCGCTTGATACAACATTCGGGTTTGATAACGATCCGGTATTACAAAAACTTCAAGGAAAAGCGGTCAAAAGAAAGAAGAATTCAGAAGATATTTCAACAGACGATAGACCTGAGAAGAAAAAAAAACCACCAAGCGCGATCATTTTGAGGAAAAAGTTAAGGGACCAAAGAAAAAAATACTAAGCAAAGCCAAGCCAAAAAAATTAAAGGGAAAACCTAGCCGCGCAGACCGTAAAAAGATTAAACAAACAGGTGGTCATAAAGCATTTGCGCCTAAAAAACGGTGATGTATATATCTTGAATTATGCTCGCTGAACCTGTACCAAGTGTATCCCGTCAGACCAAGTTGGACTAATTAAGGGTATTGCATAAGAGAGTGTTTTTGTTTCATCGTAATGACGAATGAACGAAGATGACACGTAAACACTCTAACAAATCAAATAGAACTGGAAG
>Ga0255753_1000126_pt1 | contig 89870 bp, 80 predicted proteins | sample 041ome_10_FD_179953 | JGI IMG/M metagenome (GOLD analysis project Ga0255753, IMG submission 179953) | Coastal salt marsh microbial communities from the Groves Creek Marsh, Skidaway Island, Georgia - 041412US metaG (version 2) | ecosystem: Environmental > Aquatic > Marine > Intertidal zone > Salt...
GGACCGTAATAAAATTGAAGGGCTGTATCTAGATTTCCTCCCGATAAATCCAGCGCATATAGGGTCGAAAAGCGTTTGGTGAATTTCTCTTCCAAGGACGCTTCACTGGCTAAATTCACTGAAGTTAAATCAGCTGATTGTATGGGTTTTTCGGGAATTAAAATCGCGCTAAAAAAGTGTTGCCGATAAGAAATCCATCGCAAATCTTCTCGGGTTTCTTGATCCTCTCCACTCAACGACAAATAGTCCACACGATCGTCTTCGTAACCAAAAGTGAACTCTGTATAACGATTTTCGTAATCTATACTACGGGAGTTTCGGAAGGCAGTAGTCTTCCAATCCAATTGGGGTGGAGTGGCCGAATTGAGCAAACTTTGCATGCCTTCGGTTTTGATTTGCACTGAAAACAAATAGCCTTTTTTGGGAAAATTATATTCAAAAGCAATATATTGACTTCTGGAAAGACTGGCCTTCATGGTCAGCTGAAAGGCTTCTCCAAGATCGGTTAAAGTGGGAACAAAATAGATGTCGCGTGTGTGGATCACACGTCCGTCTAAAGTGGTCAATACAATATTGAAATCTGTATTTGCCTCATTGATGAGTCGCATCGGAACATTTTCATAATTCTCAAACTCGTCGAGTTGCAACACGGCAATTTGTGCCCCTTTTGATTGTACTTCGAGGGTTTGATTTTCTGTAGTTATGGAAATATTCTCCAGCGTATTGGGCATTAACAAAACACCCAAATCACCAAAGGCAGCCACTTTTTGTTGTTGGATCAAAGAATCGGAAATCACAGTATTGTTTACGGGGGCTGAAGGGGCTACAGGCTGTTCGGCGGTTGCTTTTGCAGCTGCCTCCTGACCTTCTTCAGGGGAGTTGCGATAGAGCATCCACGTTAAGATAAGGGCAATCAGTACAAAACCTATAAACTGATACGGATCAAATTTTTTTTCTTCCATAATAAATTTTTAGCGCTTGCGGTCAAGGGCATGGGTCAAGGCTGCTTTGGCAAAAGCAACAAAGAGCGGATGCGGATTGGCCACGGTGCTTTTGTATTCGGGGTGAAACTGTACACCCACAAACCAAGGATGCTTTTTATTTTCAATTATTTCTACTAAACCGGTATCAGGATTTACACCCACTACTTGCAGGGTGTCGTCAAAAACGGTCGCCATAAAATCATTATTAAATTCATAACGATGCCGGTGCCGTTCCGAGATGGTCTTTGATCCATAGATGGTTTTCACCAAGGAGTGCTCTTCCAATTGACAATCCCAAGCCCCCAGGCGCATGGTTCCCCCTTTATTGACCACACTTTTTTGTGATTCCATCAAGTCGATAACGGGTGAGCTGCAGTCGGGTTCCATTTCCGTTGAATTGGCATCGGGAAGTTGCACCACATTTCTGCTGTATTCGATTACTGCCATTTGCATGCCCAAACAAATTCCAAGAAAAGGAATATCGTGCGTCCGCGCATGTGCAATGGCTGTTATTTTTCCCTCTATACCCCGATCTCCAAAACCAGGAGCAACAATCAGTCCATCAAGTGATTGGAGCTGAGCTTCCACATTTTTTTCGTCGATATGCTCAGAATGCAAACTCACCACTTCGATTTGTGTTTCATTGATGGCTCCTGCATGAATCAAAGATTCTAGGATGGATTTATAAGAGTCTTGTAATTCGACATATTTTCCTACCAATCCAATTTTGATCTGATTCGTGGGATTTTTAAATTGATTTAAAAAAATATTCCACTGCGTTAAATCCGGAGCCTGATCCGACTTGAGTTGCAAACGGTTGAGTACGGCTTTATCCAATCCTTCTTCCAACATTTTTAGCGGCACATCATAGATGGTCTCCACATCAATGGACTGAATGACTGCTTCTCGTTTTACGTTACAAAAAAGCGCAATTTTTTCTCTTAATTCCTCAGTAAGTTCGTGTTCCGTTCGACAAACAATAATGTCCGCCACGATTCCACTTTCCATCAAGGTTTTTACAGAGTGTTGGGTGGGTTTGGTTTTTAATTCTGCGGCTGCTGCCAAATAAGGAATCAAGGTCAGGTGAATTACTATGGTGTTTTCTTTCCCCAAGTCCCAAATTAACTGACGTACGGATTCTATGTAGGGTAAGGATTCAATATCCCCTACCGTTCCACCAATTTCGGTAATGACGATATCGTAATCCCCACTTTCACCCAAAAGACGCATCCGTGCTTTTATTTCATTGGTAATGTGTGGAATCACTTGAACCGTTTTACCCAAAAATTCCCCTCTGCGTTCCTTTTCAATAACGCTTTGATACACACGACCGGTAGTTACGTTGTTGGCTTGTGAGGTAGCAATATTTAAAAAGCGTTCGTAATGTCCTAAATCCAAATCCGTTTCTGCGCCATCTTCGGTCACATAACATTCTCCGTGTTCATAAGGGTTTAAGGTTCCAGGATCGACATTGATATAAGGATCAAATTTTTGAATCGTCACCCTAAAATTTTGAGCCTGAAGTAGTTTTGCCAATGATGCAGCAATGATTCCTTTGCCTAAGGAGGACGTTACACCACCTGTTACGAAAATATATTTAGTTTTGGACATCCGGTTGTTTTGCCTTAAGTATTACCGGGCTCAAAATTACAAAAATCAATAGGAACTAAGGGTGCTATCCCCCCATTCTTTTATCTCTATTATTTCGTAGGATTGATGCTGCAAAAGATAAAGACCTTTGTTGACAAAGCTCCCATTCGATTCCGGTACATAATGAAACCGATTTTCAACCTGTTCTGTTTCGCCTATGGCCACAGCAGCACTGAGGGATTCTTTAACGGTAAGACGCTGAATAAGATCTCGGGTAACATCATAGGCGCGAATCGCTTCCTTACTGGGAAGCTTTCCAAAACGCTGCTTGTAGTTCACGACAAAGGGATGCTCCTCTATCCATTGCAAGGGATACGATCCGGCAGGATAGGTAAATTGTATGCCTCCCATAATTTTTAATGAAAGGTTGTCGTTTTCGTAAATATTTCCCTTGTAGGTGGTGAAGAGTTGTACGTTGCGATCCTCGCTGTTTTGGGCATTCATTTGAGAAATCACACTGGTGATCAGGGCAAAAGAATTGCTTTCCAAAATTACTTTATTGGGCTTTGAATCGAGCAGCAAGGAATCAACCGTTTCGGGGAGTACATAATTCCCGCTTTGGGGGCGCATCGTTTGGGACCAGGGAAAACGCTGTTTGAGGGCTCTTTCCGTAGCACTGTTTGCTGCGTCTGCAATAATCAAGACATTTTGTGTACTGTCCAAAACCTGATCCAAATAGTGATACATTTTCTCCCGATAAAATTTTTCGGGAGTAATGGTTTGAAACACGTTCTTTCGCAAGACCACCGGCATCGAGGATAAGGGTGCTATTTTTGGCGTATTTTGAAGGCGCGCTTGCTGTGAAACAAAATCAAAATTGGAGGGAATCAGTGGGCCAATAATCGCATCCGAAGTTTCTAACTTTTCCTCTTGGATGATTTTTTGTAGGGTTTGCGTATTATTCGCTGTGTCAAAAACATCCAACTCCACAGTGATGCCCTGCTGCTTTGCCGCTTCGAGTGCCGACAGCACTCCGGAATAAAAATCCAAAGCAATGGTAGATAGGTTTCTACCTTTTAGCAAAGCGGCCGTGTCCGCCACCGAATCAAGATTGATTGTTTTTAGATTAAAGGGCAATAGTAAGCTTAATTTAATAGCATCTTTGACAATCAAAGAATCTTGGAGGTTAGGACGTTCCACCAACAAATCCGACTCTACTTTGAGGTTACCCGATGCCATGCCCGGTACTTTTAAAATCATTCCTGCCTTGAGTCCATCCACTAATAAAATGGGATTCAATGAATCCAAAACCGTTTGTGTTACACCCAGTTTTTTCTCAATTCGATAGTATCCTTCTTTGGGCAAAACTTTATAATAGTTGAACGCCGAATCAAATTCCGGAATTTCATTTTCTTCCTCTGCAATTGGGATACGAATCTCTTGCCCTATTTTTAATCCGTCTTTGAGTTGCGGATTTAAGGAATCCAACACTTGTATGGTTGTCCCATAACGATAGGCAAGTCGCCATTTTGTTTCTTTTGGGGCAACTGTATGATATTGGAAGGCAACTGTTTTTTCCGCCTTGGTCTCCTTTGTTTTGGAGATTTTTCTGCCATACACAGGGATACGAACGGTCATTCGCCGTTTTAATCCAATTTTTTCAAGCAGGGGATTATATTCCAACAATTGCGCCTCGGTTACACCGTATTCCTTGGCCAAACCATAAAGCGTTTCATTTTTTTTAACCCGATGAAAAATAAATTCATCAGGAGTTAGGGTTTGTCCAAAACTCAGACTTAAAAAGAGTGAAAATAAAAAAGTTAAAAAAAGTTTTTTTTTCATGGCAGACTCACTTGCAAAAACTATTCCCATTCTATGGTTGCGGGGGGTTTGGAACTAATATCATAAACCACGCGATTGACGCCTGGAACATTATTAATAATTTCATTCGACACTTTTTGAAGAAATTCATAGGGCAAATTAATCCAATCAGCAGTCATTCCATCTGTGGATTGAACGGCACGCAAGGCAACACATTTTTCATAGGTACGTTCATCGCCCATCACTCCCACGCTTTTTATGGGAAGCAAGATAACGCCGGCTTGCCATACGTCATCGTATAATCTCCATTTTTTTAATCCTTCTATAAAAATGGCATCGGCTTCTTGCAACAAACGTACGTTTTCTTTGTTGATTTCGCCCAAAATTCGAATTGCTAAACCCGGTCCCGGAAAAGGATGGCGTCCTAACAATTCGGGTTCCATGCCTAAGCTTTTTCCTACACGGCGAACCTCATCTTTGAATAACATCCGCAACGGTTCCACCAATTTTAATTTCATAAAATCGGGTAATCCGCCCACATTGTGATGCGATTTGATGGTCGCCGATGGACCATTGACCGAAATGGATTCTATCACATCGGGATAGATGGTACCTTGCCCCAAAAAACTGGCTCCTTCTATAAGTTTTGACTCTTGATCGAAAACATCAATAAAGGTTTTACCAATAATTTTTCGTTTGGTTTCTGGGTCGGAAACCCCTTCCAAGGCATCTAAAAATTGATCGGAAGCATCCACACCTTTGACATTGAGTCCCATGCCTTCATATTGCTGAAGCACTTGTTCAAATTCATTTTTGCGCAGTAATCCATTGTTGACAAAAATGCAATTGAGATGGGGACCAATGGCTTTGTGTAACAATACTGCCGCAACGGAAGAATCTACTCCCCCCGACAAACCTAACACCACTTTTTCATCCCCTACCGTTTCCGCCAGTTGCGCAATGGTCATCTCTACAAATGAATCCGGTGTCCAGTCTTGCGCAAGTCCAGCAATATTGACTAGAAAATTTTCCAAAAGTTGTTTGCCGTCCGAAGAGTGATACACCTCCGGATGAAATTGAATTCCATAGGTGGTTTCTCCTTCAATACGAAAAGCGGCATTGGCCACATCCGTCGTACTCGCAATTTGGATTGCATTTTCGGGTAATGTTTTGATCGTATCGCTGTGGCTCATCCACACCTGACTGTTCACTGAAACTTGGTGAAAAAAAGGATCGCTTGACTCAAAACGAGTCAAATTGGCGCGTCCATATTCTCTCGTATTTGAAGGGCTAACATTGCCACCAAAAAAATGGGCTAAATATTGCGCCCCATAACAGACACCCAGCAGCGGAATTTTACCTTTGATGGCCGTGATGTCGGGATGGGGGGCATCTTCATTGCGCACTGAATAGGGAGAACCCGAGAAGATTACAGCTTTAAAACTTGCGATGTCCTCCGGCAAATGATTGTAGGGATGAATTTCACAGTAAATAAATAATTCTCTAACGCGACGTGCGATGAGTTGTGTATATTGGGAACCAAAGTCGAGGATGAGTACTTTTTCTTGCATGCGCAAAAATACAATTAAATATACGCTAGACGAAAAAGGAAATCAAAAGAATTACACACGAATTGTTAATATTCAATCCAAGTAAATTCAAGTCGTAAGGGATCGAGTTTTTCAAAAAGCAAGGGAATTAAATCTGCGCCTAGCACCAAATAAAATTCGGTGAAATTCAAACTGCGTTCCTGTAAACTGTCCCCCGGAAATAAATATTCGTGCAAGTGAACCAATCGCTGCACTTGATCCGCCAGTTTTCGTTTTTGAGCCAACAACAACCTTTTTTCCAATTGATCTATCCCCTTGAATTGTTTTGCTTTTTGTGCTTTTACAGCTCCTTCAAAAGAAGCGTCCGTCTGCGACACCGATTCCTCCAGTTGAGAAAACTGTACGTCCAATTGTTTTTTTAATGGGGAAAGATCTAAATCAATATTACTGATTTGCCTAATTTTTTTATTAATCAGTGCATTGCGATTTAAAAAAAGATCTTTGACCCTGAGTCCTAATTTCTCCGCTTTTCGACCTTTTTTGGCATCCAACAACAAGGCAGAATTGCGCAATAACAGTAGCGGAAATGCCACTTTTTGACTTTCAAAAAAAGTTTTGAGTTCCAACCAATAGGCCAATTCACCCCCTCCGCCGATATAACAAATGTTGGGTAAAATCACCTCTTGATAGAGGGGACGCAACAGCACATTAGGCGAAAAACGCTCCGGTTGATCTTCCAATGCGGTCAACAGGCTTTGCTGAGAAAAAGTTTTTTCTGCTCCTTCCAAAGCATATATCCCATCCGTTTCAACGATGCGATATCGCCCTTTGGTGGTAAGATAAAAGAGATTGATGGCTCTTGGATTCACTTGCGGTTTAAATCCGGGATCGTAATCGGTTTGCAGTGCTTCAATTTGCTGATTTACTTCTTTAAAAGCAGTTTGTTGCAGCAACTCCTGTTTCATGTAGGGAATGAACGCCTTTTTTAAATCCTTGTCATCGGCATCGATGATTACCAAACCATATTCTCCAAAAAGCTCGTGTACCAAAGCACGGGTGGCAGCAGCCAAATTGTTTTGGGAACGATAGCTGAGCGCTATGATTTTTTTTAATGCGAGTGCGTTGGGACTGTTGCCCAAATGCTGTTCAAAAACATCCAAGATGGGCTGCAAATCGTCCAAGCGCATTCGACCTACAGCACCTTCGGCAGTTTTGTTCCATTGGATTTTTTTTTCCTGAAAACGAAACGAACGCACCTCGTCAAAATCGTGGTCTTCTGAGGCCATCCAATAAATCGGTACATAATGCTGCTCCGTATCAGCCGCATTTAGGGCTTCGCAAAGTTTGATGGTACTGATGATTTTATATAAAAAATACAAAGGCCCTGTCATTAAACACAACTGGTGTCCGGTGGTGACGGTTAGTGTTGTTGGCTTTTCAAGCTGGGCAATGGCATGGAGTACCGCCTCCTTCTCGGGCAGTTCCGTATACTGCTGTCGCAAAACCTTCACCAACGTCTGGCGATGGGTTTTTGAAAAATCTGCAGCTTTTGATTGCGCTTGTTTTTTTAGTGTTTTTATGGTGGGAGCAGCAGTATAGAAGGCTTGTAATTTTTGATTTTCTTCCAAATAATCACTTATGAGTTTAGAAAAACGACCCGTTTCAGAATAAGGAAGAAATGCTGTGTCCATGCATAAATTTGTGTAAATATAACAATAAATAAATGCCTCTATCTGCTAAAAAAGTAGGGGAAAAAGAATTTACGAAAGCGGTAATTTGTAATAAATCCCTAAGTGAATTTACCTTGATGTGCAGAGAAAGTGTATTTTTAAATAATCAAATACGATACTATGAACAAGTGCTCATTTCTTTTACTTTGGCTACTTTCCCTACCGCTTGTAAACGCGCAATTACAATCTCCTGAAAAATTTCTAGGATATTCCTTAGGTGAAAAATTCACTTGGCACCATCAAGTGGTGGATTATTTCCAGCATTTGGAAGCACAATCTCCCTCGCTTCAATTGTCCCCCTATGGCAGCACCTATGAAGGTCGGCTGCTCCAATTGGCGTTTATATCCAGTCCTGAAAATCTTAAAAATTTAGAATCCATACGGAAGCGTCATTTAAACAACAGCGGAAGTCTGGAAGGCGTCAAAAACACGGATAAAGTCATCGTTTGGTTGAGCTATAATGTGCATGGCAATGAGGCGTCCAGTACAGAGGCTGCAATGCAAACCGCCTATGCCCTTCTTACCCAACACAAAGAATGGTTGGAAGATACGGTTGTTATTTTAGATCCTTGCATCAATCCGGATGGGCGGGATCGGTATGTGAATTTCTACAAACAAACGCAAAGTGCCCCCTATAATTCCAAAAAATATGCTCGAGAGCATATTGAAGGTTGGCACAATGGTCGCAGCAATCACTATATGTTTGACCTCAACCGAGATTGGGCATGGCTCTCGCAAGTGGAGTCCCAACAACGGATCAAACGCTATAACCAATGGATGCCTCATTTACATGTTGATTTTCATGAGCAAGGAATTAATTCACCCTATTACTTCGCTCCCGCAGCAGAACCGCTGCATGAAATTATCACCGATTTTCAAAGAACATTTCAAGATCAATTGGGAAAAAATCACGCTAAATATTTTGATAAAGAAGGCTGGTTTTACTACACCAAACAAGTTTATGATTTGCTCTATCCCAGTTATGGCGACACCTATCCCACCTATTTGGGAGCTATTGGAATGACCTATGAACAAGCCGGCGGTGGGATTGCTGGACTTGGAATTGACAACGACGAAAACATCGAACTCACCCTGAAAGATCGTATTGCGCATCATTATACCACCGGAATTTCCACCGTTGAATTGGCTACTCAAAATCGAGCAACGCTCAATGAAAATTATCAAGATTTCTTTTCTCCTAAAAATGCCAAATACCGCTCCTTTGTCATGGAGGGGAGTAAGGACAAACTGCATGCGCTTGCCGATTTTTTAAATCAGCACGAGATTAAAAGTGGATTCCTAAACACCGAAACCACCGTAAAAGGATTTGACTACGAAAGCCAACGTGATACCAGTGCGAAATTCAAAAGCGGAGCCTTGGTGGTTTCGACGCAGCAACCCAAGGGAAAAATGGTGCAAGTCCTTTTGGAACCCTTTACTCAACTCAGTGACTCCCTCACCTATGATATCACTGCTTGGTCACTTCCATACGCCTATGGTCTTAAAACCATGGCCAGTCAACAAGCGTTAGCGCATACTGTGTATACCCCTCAACAGGCGACAAAGGCGGTACCCAAGACGACTGCTTATGGCTATGCCATTCATTATGAAAGCTTTAAGGATGCACAGTTTTTAGCCGCTTTATTAAAAGCCGGAATGGGGGTTCGTCAAAATCGAGTGGCACTGACCAATAGTGGTGTATATTGGAAACCCGGTAGCGTTTTTATACTCCGAGGAGATCAACAAAAAAATGAGGATTACACTCAAACTCTGGTCGAAATTGCCGAGGATTTTAAAAGAACCCTACATCCCATCAGCACCGGATATTCTTCCCAAGGTCCGGATCTGGGTGCAGCAGCACTTCAGCTTATCAAAGCTCCAAAAATTGCAGTCCTAAAAAGTGAGGAAGCGAATACGCTTAGTTATGGCGAAATTTGGCATTATTTTGAGCAGCAATTGGGCTACCCCCTCCTGCAAATTGACCCGGATCATTTGGAAGCAGCTTTGGAAGAAATTGACCAATTGATCCTTCCCGATGGATATTATTACGCTTGGGCGGATAATGATTGGGGAACAAAAGTCCTCGATTGGGTTCGTAAAGGAGGCAAGCTAATTGCCTTGGCCGGAGCCATTGATCAATTTTTAGAGGATGAAACTTTTTCGCTACAATCCAAAGAAGTTGCCGAAATCGATAAGAGCCGCATTCCGTATGGTGAAATGGAACGCAATGCACTAAGTTCAATAACAACTGGAAGTATTTTTCCCGTTAAATTAGACCCCACACATCCGCTCAGTTTTGGTTTGGAACGCTATTATACCCTAAAACTCAACGCCCATGCCTATGCCTTCCTCGATGAAGGAGAAAACGCTGCTTACATTGGTGAAGACACAACTCCTATCAACGGCTTTATGGGGCACAATGTCCTAGAAAACCAAAAGGAATCTTTGGTTTTTGGTGCAGAAAGTATCGGCGCAGGTCGTGTAATCTATTTGGTGGACAATGTGCTTTTTAGGGGGTTTTGGTATACCGGAAAAATCCTCTTTGCAAATGCTTTGTTTTATTAAGTGGCATGTTTTTTGTTTTCCGATGTGCTACCTAAAAACCAACCCTGATGTTTCGTTATTTTTCTTTTTTCGCACTTGTCGTATGGAGCACTGCCTGTACCAAAACAAAAATTGTAGATCCCGAGACGGAGGAAAGCAATGGTCGTAAAGCTCAAAAAGTCGCCTACTACACCCCTGTTTATGCACAACCCAATGAAGGTTTGCTCAAGGTTCAAGTAACTCCTCTTAAAGCCTACACCAAAACAGGAAAGATCATCACTTATGAAAACTACATCTTTATCAACGAACCCTTGGAAGGCATCCATGTGGTTGACAACAGCAATCCAGAAGCACCGGAAAATATTGCATTTATAACTGTAAAAGGAAATATCGACATGACCATCGTGGATGGATTTCTCTATGCCGATATGTTTTCTGCCCTCATCGTACTGGACATTCGAGAGCTTGCAAACGCTCAACTGATTGAAGATTTTACGGTTGATCAAGTATTTGATTATGACCCCTATTGGGCGTTTGAGTATGCCGAAGAAACGCAAGCCTACGAATATGTTCGAATCGATAGCGTGGATCACAGCAAAGGGATCGTGGTGGATTGGGAAATCGAAATTCGTTGGGAGTACATCAATGACAAAATTGATTTTGGTATATGGTTGGGAGCTATGCGCTATGATGATACCAACGCTGCACTAGATGCTGTTACGGAGGCAAGTGGCGCACCCAATATCAGTCAAGCGGGCTCCCTCACTCGTTTTTTACCGGTGGACGGGGCATTATATGCCCTTAACCGTTGGGAGTTGATCTTATTTAAAATCAATGAACAACATCAACCCGAACGCTTTGGGAAAACCAATACAGAGGTAAACGCAGAAACTTTATTTCGACTCAATGATTTGATGTTTATTGGAGCGACTTCCGGCATGCAGATGTATGACATCAGCGATCCTTTTAATCCAAAATTCCTCAATCAAATCAATCATTTTAGAAGTTGCGATCCCGTTGTTGCAGATGACACCTATGCCTACGTTACCCTGAGAGGAGGCACCAATTGTTTTACCACCGACAATGAATTACAAATCATCCGCATCGACAATCCTCAAGAACTCAAAGTGGTGGGACGTCAGTTGCTTTTTAACCCTCATGGATTGGCTGTTTATGGTGACCATGTTTTAGTGTGTGATGGCACAGCTGGGATCAAAGTAGTGGATGTCAGTGACCGAAATCAACCTAAAGTGTTGGAAACCTATCCGATACCTTTTGCTTATGATGTCATTTTAAATTATCCTTCGGCGGTGGTGATTGGGGAAGGAAAACTCTATCAATACGACCTTAGTGAACTACCCAAGCTAATACTTATCAGTGAAAAAGATGCAAAAACAGCTGTCCGCTAAACCGGCACACCTACCAAATCGTAATCGGTGGCTTCCGTAATTTTCAGATTTACAAATTCCCCTTGTTTTAGATAATATTCTTTAGCATCAATGCGCACTTCGTTGTCCACATCGGGAGAATCCATAAAGGTGCGTCCAATATAATGTGCTCCTTCTTTTCGGTCGATTAAACAAGAAAATGTTTTTCCAACGCAGTTTTGGTTGTGTTCCCAGGAAATTTGCGATTGAATTTCCATAATGGCATTCGCGCGTTCTTGTTTGACCATTTCAGGCACATTGTCCTCCAGTTGAAAGGCGTGGGTGTTTTCTTCGTGACTGTAGGTAAAGCAGCCCAAACGTTCAAAACGCATGGCAGTCACCCAATTTTTTAGGGTTTCAAAATCCGCTTCCGTTTCTCCGGGATAGCCCACAATTAAGGTGGTTCTGATCACCATTTCCGGGACGGTTGCTCTAAATTCTTTTATCAGTGCCGTTGTTTTGGCTTCTGTGGTACCTCTTCGCATGGATTTCAAAATCGGATCGGCAATGTGCTGTAAAGGGATGTCTAAATAATTACAAATTTTGGGTTCGTTCTTCATTACCTCCAAAACATCTTTGGGGAAGCCCGTTGGAAAAGCATAATGCAAACGAATCCAAGCAATTCCCTCTACAGCCGCTAGGGCCTTGAGCAAATCGGCAAGTCTGCGTTCTTTATATAAATCCAAACCGTAATAGGTCAAATCTTGTGCAATAAGAATCAATTCTCTGACGCCTTGTTTGGCGAGTTCTTTGGCTTGCTTAACCAAATCCTCTATGGGCGTAGAACGGTGTTTCCCGCGCATCAAAGGGATGGCGCAAAACGAACAGGGACGGTCACAACCCTCCGCAATTTTTAAATAGGCAAAATGTTTGGGCGTGGTCAACAATCGTTCACCCACCAATTCATGTTTGTAATCCGCACCCAAGGCTTTCAAGAGTAGCGGCAAATCCGTGGTGCCAAAATATTCATCCACTTGAGGAATTTCTTTTTGCAAATCGGGTTTGTAACGTTCGCTCAAACAGCCGGTGACAAAAACCTTATCCACCTTTCCATCTTCCTTATTTTGAATCTGCTCCAATATCGTATTCACTGATTCTTCTTTTGCATTATCAATAAAACCACAGGTGTTGATGACCACTATATTTCCTTCTTCTTGATGCACCACTTTCTTGTTATTGGCTCTTAGCTGTCCCATGAGGACTTCGGAATCGTAGACGTTTTTGGAGCAGCCCAAGGTGATTACATTAATCGTGTTTTTGGTTGTGGATTTTGTTCGCATAAAAGAGTTTCGAAGCGGTTATAAACCTAAATGTTGTTGTAAAAAAACCAGCGTAGCTTGTGTAATCTGATCATACTTTGAAGTTGTAATATAAGAAGTCATGACATGATCCCCCGTTTCCGGAAAAGCTTGTTTTGTTTTTAATGAATCTGGAGTTCCCAATTGATCAAACATTTTAAGCATCGCAGGAACAGAAACCACTTGGTCTTGTAAAGAATCGTTTTTGTAATAATATCCCAAAAACACAGGAACCTTAACTTTTTCAAAGGTTTTGGGACGCATTTGAACATCCAAAAATTTCTGCATATGAGTAAGGGCTTCCAAACGTACTTTGGTCGTCCAATATAATTTTTTCTCTTCGCTCGGTTGATACATATAATGGTATTTTCCGCCTTTCACCAAGCGCGCAATTTGCAACCCCCAAGGTTTAGATAACATTTTAGAGGTAGGGTCAAAAACAGCAATATTAGGAGAATATAATGCTAAGGCTACCACATCAGGATCATCCCCCAAACTCAAAGCGAGTGTTCCCCCGTGAGAGGTGGCTAAAAGAATCACTTTTTCACCCAAATGTTTTCCGATCTGCAGGGCTTCCAAAGCACTCTTCCAATACTTATCGTTGTCAAAATCCAACATCGGCTCTTCCTCTTCCAATCCATGACCGTAAAGTCTGGGCACATATAAGTTCGCGCCGATCGCCTTGGCTAGGTCACGATGAACGGGAGCCCCTTCCATGGGAGCTGCAGTAAATCCATGAAAATAGATGACGCTATAGGGCGTTTTTTGAGGAATAGAATCATTAAAATAAATCTGTGAGGCATTTCCCTCACGAACATTGCCCAAGGAGGTTTCATTGGTATTGACCCAGGCAGCCAACTCGTTTAAGTCCGTTGGCACTTCCGGAAAAATGCGTTCCAATTCGGGTCGTTCTACTCGAGGTCCCATCAAATACAAAGCCCCTAGAAATAGGAGGGCAGTAAAAATACGTCTCGAAATTTTTCCCATTTCCAAAATTTATTTTGAGGTATCGAACAAAGTGGCGATAAAAGCACCTTTATCAAAAAGCTGAAGGTCTTCTATCCCCTCTCCTACTCCAATGTATTTCACTGGAATCTGAAACTGATCGGAAATGCCCAAGAGCACCCCTCCTTTTGCGGTTCCATCCAATTTCGTAATCGCCAATGCATTCACTTCGGTGGCGGCCGTAAATTGTTTGGCTTGTTCAAAAGCATTTTGTCCCGTTGATCCATCCACGACCAGCAGAATTTCATGCGGAGCATCGGAATAGACTTTCGCCATCACCCGTTTTACTTTCGTCAATTCATTCATCAAATTGACTTTATTGTGCAAACGACCAGCGGTATCAATGATGACCACATCGGCTCCTTGCGCTTTGGCTGACGCAACCGTGTCATAGGCCACTGCTGCAGGGTCACTGCCCATTTCTTGACGTACCAAAGGTACAGCAACGCGATCGGCCCATATTTGTAGTTGGTCTATGGCACCCGCTCGAAAAGTATCAGCTGCGCCTAAAATCACTTTTTTTCCGCCTTGTTTAAAACGGTGTGCGAGCTTTCCAATCGTGGTGGTTTTTCCCACGCCATTCACCCCCACTACCATAATTACATAAGGGTGTTTGGGAAGTGGCTGATCAAAATCAAAAGTGGTTTCAGAGGCTTGGGGATCGTATAACAAATTCTCAATTTCCTCTCGCATCAAAGCAACAAGTGCCTCGGTACCCAAGTATTTTTCTTTCGCAATCCGTTCTTCTAGGGCTTTGATAATTTTAAGAGTGGTATTCACTCCCACATCGGACTCGATTAAGATTCCCTCCAATTCGTCCAGAACGTCATCGTCAATTTTGGATTTCCCAGCAACCGCAGTTCCTAACTTCGAAAAGAAAGATTTCTTGGTATTGGCCAAACCGGAAGCTAACTTTTCCTTGTCTGTACTTGAAAAAAACGATCTTAATTTTCCCATAAAACGAATGCATAAAAAAAGCTACCCTAAAAGTAGCTTTTTATTTTTTATATAGGGAGCGCACTTTATTGTTTGCTCATCCAATCATTAACCTGTTCTGGATTGATGATGGTTTCCACAAAACTATAGGAATTGCTTCCCTCTTTTTTCACCATCTTGATGGCTTTCGTGAGTCGCTTAGATCCGGTTTGTAAACTTGCTACTGATTTCTTTGCCATGACTTATTTTATTTCTTTGTGAACCGTCATTCGCTTAAGAATGGGGTTAAATTTTTTAATTTCCATACGCTCAGGCGTATTTTTTTTGTTCTTGGTCGTAATATAACGAGAAGTTCCAGGAAGACCAGACTCTTTGTGCTCGGTACATTCTAAAATAACTTGTATGCGATTGCCTTTCTTTGCCATCTGATTATCCTTTGAAGTGACCTTTAGCGCGGGCTTCTTTCAAAACTGCACTAATGCCTTTTTTGTTGATTGTTTTTAACGTTGCCGTTGAAATTTGTAACGTAATCCATTTTCCTTCTTCAGGAATGAAAAAACGTTTTTTTATGATGTTCGCATCGAAGCGACGTTTGGTACGGTTTAAGGCGTGAGAAACATTGTTTCCAAACATGACGCGTTTTCCGCTTATTTCACAAACTTTTGACATGGTGTCTTTTTTATAATGTGGCTGCAAATTTACTGTTTTTTTGACAGTAACAAAATAGTTTTTTAAAAAAATAAAAGGGCTTTTATAGAAATGGAAAAATGACCTAAAATAAAGCACCCAATGCGCAGATATTTTACTTTAAAAGAGATCCTCTTTCATTAAAAGTTCAAAAACTTTACTCACGGCTTTTTCCACCACCCGTTCCCGATGCTTGCCAAACAAAAAATGGTGGCTTTGCACTCCCTTTTCAGTTGCAATCGCAATCCAAACCGTACCCAATTTGGCGGGAGAATCCCCACGAGTGGGTCCTGCATTTCCAGTGGTGGAAACCCCAATATGCGATTGAAATTTTTGTCGCACCTGCACGGCCATGGATTCGGCAACTTCTTTGCTGACCACCGTATGCTCCTGAATCAAAGCCTCGGGCACTCCCAAAAGTTGCGTTTTACTTTGGGTGTGATAGACGACCGCACTCCCTTTAAAATATTTTGATGCTCCCGGTAGGGCAGACAAACGAGCCGCTATAGCTCCTCCAGTACAACTTTCTGCCAAAGCCAAGGTGCGTTGTTTTTTGATGAATTGTGCTTGTAACTGCTCCTCTATACTGGCATCCTCCTCAAAACCTACCACAATCTCGCTAATTAGGGGGAGCAATGCTTCAATTTGCGCATCGATTTGTGCTTTTAATTCGTTTTCGTCATTGCCTTTGCTGGAAAGGCGTAAGCGCACCCTGCCCAAATTAGGGAGGTAAGCCATTTTAATAGCAGCGGGTAAAGCCGCTTCCCAATCTTGGATGCGTTCTGCAATGGCACTTTCACCCAAGCCATGAGTCAGCACTGTTTTATGAAGAATATAGGGGCGTTTAAAATGCGATTTTAAGGCGGGAATCACTTGATGCGTCATTAATGCCTTCATCTCAAAAGGAACACCGGGTAAGGAAATAAAAACAGTCCCCTCTTTTTCAAACCACATCCCTGATGCAGTCCCGTGAAGATTCTCTAATATTCTTGCTTTGGAAGGTAATAGCGCTTGTTTGCGGTTTTCGTCATTAATGGGAGTTTGTACGTATTTGGCAAACATTTCTTCAATACGCGCCAAAACAGTTGTATTTTTTACTAAAACATCATCGAAATAGCTGCAGAGGGTATGCTTGGTGAGGTCGTCTTTGGTAGGCCCCAATCCTCCAGTCATCAAAATTATATCTGCACGGGTTTTGGCAGCTTCCAGAGCTGCAATAATAGCTTCTTTGGAATCGGATATGCTGGTGATTTGCACCACTTCGATACCGATTTTATTTAAAGCTTTCGCCAAAAAAACAGCGTTGGTGTTGACAATTTGACCGATCAGGATTTCATCGCCAATGGTGAGGAGCTCTGCTTTCATTTGATTTTAACTGAAAATTGTTGTTGCCCTTCTATAAATCCGGTTAGGGTGTCTCCCGGGCTTACAGCACCCACACCGGCTGGTGTTCCGGTGAAAATAATGTCCCCGATTTTTAAGGTAAAAAATTCAGAAATATGTGCGATCAAATGATCGATATCCCACAACATTTGAGAAGTATTGCCTGACTGTACGGGCGTGCCATTTTTTTCCAAACTAAAATTCAAGTGGTTCAAATCTTCAAATCGTGTTTTGGGAAGCCAATCGCTCACCAAAGCCGACCCATCAAAGGCCTTTGCCTTTTCCCAAGGCAGCCCTTTTTCTTTCAAAGCCGTCTGCATGGCGCGTGCCGTAAAATCAATTCCAAGGGCGATGTCGTTGTAATATTTGTGGGCAAATTTGGGTTGAATATGTTTTCCCAAACGATGAATCCGCACCAAAAGCTCCACTTCATAATGAATTTCGCTCGTAAAATGTGGGATGAAAAAAGGTTGATTTCGTTGAATCAGTGCCGTGTCAGGTTTTATAAAAAGCACAGGTTGTTGCGGCTTTTCATTTTTCAGCTCGTCTATGTGCGAACTGTAATTCCGACCCACACAAATGATTTTCAAAACTAGCTGTTTTTAGTATTGATGGCGCGTAAACGGATTTCTGTCAATATCTTTTTGGTGTAGCGCGGAAAGTCAGCATTCAAAACCCAACCGAAATAGCCCGGTTCCGTATTCAAAACATCGACAACCTTTTTGCCTTTGTGCTTCCCAAAACCAAAACACTCTTCACCCGCCTTGTTATAAACGACAAAACCTGCAAAATCGGCCGTTTTTCTACGGGTAGAAAACTCGTTTAAAAACGCCACATTGGGCTCCAAATGGGTATACCGTTCCAATTGTGCCATCAATACATCATGGGTGGCTTGGGTGTCGGCTGAGGCAGCGTGGGCATCTACCAATTCGGTGTTACAATAAAATTTTAAAGCGGCAGTAAGAGTGCGTGCCTCCATTTTGTGGAAAATGGTTTGTACGTCTATCGTTTTCATATTTTTGAAATCAAAATCAACCTCCGCCCGCAACAATTCCTCAACCAATAGTGGAATGTCAAATCGATCCGAATTAAAACCTGCCAAATCCGCGTTTTTTATAAAGCCGTAAATTTCTTTGGACGCCTCTTTGAAGGTGGGTTCATCGGCCACCATCGCATCCGTAATTCCGTGCACAGCAGCAGCCTCGGCAGGAATGGGACGCTCAGGATTGATCCGCCACGTTTGGGCCTCTTTAGTGCCATCGGTTTGTAATTTGAGTACCGCCATTTCAACGATACGATCTTTAGAAATGTCTACGCCCGTAGTTTCAAGATCAAAAAAACACAGGGGACGGGTTAAATGTAAGGCCATGAATAGGTTTTAGTAGGGCAATTTTACAGCCCAATTTTCAAGATTTTCGGCAACGCGTTTTACAAATAAACCACCTGTAGCGCCATTGATGATTCTGTGGTCATAACTGTGTGATAAGATCACTTTTTTTCGAATTCCGATAAAATCGCCTTCCGGAGTTTCTATCACAGACGGTAATTTTCGAATCGCACCAATGGCAATAATTCCCACCTGAGGTTGATTGATGATGGGCGTTCCCATGATCGAACCAAAGTTTCCAATATTGGTCATGGTATAAGTGCCGTTTTGTACTTCGTCGGGCAACAAACTGTTGGTTCGGGCTCGAGCAGCGAGGTCGTTCACTGCTTTTGCCAATCCAATAATATTTAAGTGATCCGCGTTTTTAATGACCGGGACAATAAGATTGCCATCGGGTAAGGCGGTCGCCATTCCTAAATTAATTTCTTTTTTAAGGTGAATATGGTCGCCTTCTATACTGCTGTTCAATTGTGGAAAATCATGTAATGCCTGAATAATAGCATGCATGAACAAGGGGGTGAAAGTTAACTTTTCACCGGTGCGCTTTTGAAAGTCGGTCTTGACTTTTTCACGCCAATCCCAAATTTCGGTGACGTCGGCTTCAATAAACGATTGCACATGGGCAGAAACCTCCAAGCTGGATTTCATATGTCCGGCTATCAATTTTTCCATGCGACTCATTTCCACCCATTGATCTGTCCGCGCCGCTGTAGTTTCTTTTACAGCTGTTATTGCAGGAGCACTTTCCGACCTGTTACTGTTTTGAATGGGAGCAGCCTTTGGAGTAGCGGGTTCAGGGGCTTGCCCTCTTTGTTGGAGGTATGCCAACAAGTCGTTTTTGGTCAGGCGTTGGTCCTTGCCCGTACCCGGGATGGCATCCAATTCTGCTGCAGTGACCCCTTCTTTTTGTGCAATATTTTTTACGAGCGGAGAATAAAAACGATCGGAAGAATTTACAGGGGCAAGTGTTGTCGCTTTTACAGTGGTAATATGCTCTATGATGTCATTGGCAATTTGAGCAGTTGCGGGTTCTACTTCCTCTATTATGGATGCTGGCTGGGGAGCTGTTTCAGCAGGTGCTGGCTCCGGTTTTTTTTCTAAAATGGGTGCTGCATCAACATGCTGATCGGGAATGTCTTGTTGGGTTTCGATAACCGCCAACACTTCCCCGACAGCTACCACTTGATTTTCTTCAAAACGTTTTTCGATGAGGATACCTTCCACTTCGCAGGGAACATCGGTGTCCACTTTGTCGGTGGCGATTTCCACAATGGAATCGTCCATTTCGACGGTTTCACCAATTTCTTTCAACCATTTAGTAACCGTAGCTTCGGCTACACTTTCGCCCATTTTCGGTAATTTCAAAAAGAAGTGTCCCATAGCTTGTATTCTTGTGCAAAAGTATCAAAATTTAATGGGGTTCTCATCATATTTCAGGGCGATCGCTAAAAATCTGTTTACATTTTTGAAATCGAATCTTCAAAGGGGATTCTCGCCAAGATGCTTCTTCCCAAGGTTACTTCGTCGGTATATTCCAATTCATCTCCCACAGGAATCCCCCGAGCGATGGTAGATGTTTTAATGGCATAAGGAGCTACCAACTTGTGAATATAAAAATTTGTGGTATCAGCTTCCATAGTGGCACTCAAAGCAAAAATGATTTCCTCCAAAACACCTGATTTTACTTTTTCTAGCAGGGAATCTAAGTTTAAATCCTGCGGCCCCACCCCGTCCATGGGTGAAATAATTCCTCCCAACACATGATAACGCCCTTGAAATTGCCCGGTGTTTTCTATGGCCATTACATCGCGTATGTCTTCAACTACACAAAGCAAGGCGTCATTGCGTTTGGGATTTGCACAAATTTGGCAAATGGAAGTGTCCGAAAGATTGTGACAACGATCACAAAAAATGATGTTTTGGCGCAAGTCGGTGAGTGCTTTTGCCAGATTTTCTACCCGATCCGTCGGTTGTTTTAATAAATGCAAAGCCAAGCGAAGGGCTGTTCGTTTCCCGATTCCGGGCAGTTGAGCAATGGCATTCACTGCGTTTTCCAGTAATTTTGAAGAAAAATCCATGTGCAAATTTATAAAATAAAGGGTAGCTCTTAGTTTTGTACCTTTATCTTCTATTAAATAATTATGATCTCTCCCGAATTTATTCTAGCGTTGATTGTCGGCTATTTTTTAGTCCTTTTTACAATTGCCCGTTTTACTGGAAAAGAAGATTCCAACGAAGTTTTTTTTAAAGCCAATCGCAATGCCCCCTGGTATTTGGTGGCTTTTGGCATGGTGGGAACCTCGCTGTCCGGGGTGACCTTTATTTCTGTTCCGGGTTGGGTAGCAGACTCCCAATTCTCCTATTTCCAAGTGGTTTTGGGCTATTTGGCAGGTTATTTTGTCGTGGCCTCTATACTCATGCCTGTTTATTACAAAAACAATGTCACCTCTATTTACGAATATTTAAACACGCGTTTGGGAGTTCAAAGTCATCGCGCGGGGGCTTTTTTCTTTTTTGTTTCACGAGTTTTGGGAGCCTCCTTCCGCCTTTTTCTCGTCGCCATTGTGCTGCAACAATTTATTTTTGATGCTTGGCAAGTTCCTTTTGAGATTACGGTCATACTTTCCATCGTCCTTATTTGGATTTACACTCAAAAAGGAGGTATCAAAACCATCGTTTGGACAGATACTTTGCAAACGCTTTTGATGATTGTGGCTGTTGTTTTGTCCATCGGGTATATCCTGACGGCCTTGGATTGGAGTTTGCTGGAATTTCTGCAATCCAATGAATTAAAATCCTATAGCGATGTTTTTGTTACCGATTCTTTTTTAACCCGAAATCACTTTATCAAATCGTTTATTGGGGGTGCCTTTATCACCATTTGTATGACCGGACTGGATCAAGACATGATGCAAAAAAACTTGACCTGCAAAAACCTCAAAGAAGCGCAAAAGAACATGAAAGTATTCAGTTTTGTACTCACTTTTGTGACGGGCTTATTTTTGCTTTTGGGGGCGCTACTTTTTATTTATGCCGACCAACAAGGAATTAGCATGCCGCTGATGGATGGTAAACCCAAAACAGATTTGCTTTTCCCTAAAATTGCTTTGGAGGGAAATTTAGGAATTGCGGTAGCGATTACTTTTATTTTGGGGCTTATTGCCGCTGCCTACAGCAGTGCCGATAGTGCTCTTACTTCATTAACCACTTCTTTTTGTATCGACTTTTTGGAGATTGAAAAAAAGGCGGTCGGTTCTCAAAAACGCATCCGCAAAATTACCCATGTTGGCATGAGTCTTTTGCTCATCGTGGTGGTTATTATTTTTAAGCATGTCTTGGATCGAAATGTAATCGATGGACTACTGACGGTCGCTGGCTATACCTACGGCCCCTTGTTGGGATTGTTTTCCTTCAGTATTTTTACTTCGTACGCCATTAAGGATCGCTATGTTTGGTTTGTTCTGTTTGCTGCAGTGGGTATTACGACCCTAATCGGGAATATCAATCCAGAGCTGATTGGGGGCTATCAACTGGGGTATGAGCTGTTGCCTTTAAACGGTCTACTCACCTTTATTGGGCTGGTATTGATCCGTAGCAAGTAGCACCAAAGTACAAGCATTCTCCCATGGAATATGCGCTTGATCTAACAGTTGCGCAAAAGCAGCATTTTCTGTTCCCGGATTGAAGAGTACTCGTTTGGGTTTTAGTTGTATAATAAAATCAAAATAGGCTTCCTGTCGTTTCGCGTTTAAATACAAAGTGACGGTATGAATATTTTGTAGCGGAGTAAAAGGAGTTTTAATGGGAATTCCATCAATGGTACCCTCAGTTACTCCCATAGCGACTACCTTAAAACCGCTGGATTTCAAGAGGGAAACAGCTCTAAAAGAATAGCGATCGGGATGGAGGGATGCCCCCAAAACCAAAGTCGTAAACCTTGCCTCCTCTACCATTGGATCATGATCGCTCCCCAAGTAAATCCACTTCCAAAAGCCGCCAATACGACTTTGGTTCCCGAAACGATCTTGCCTTCTTCCCAAGCTTCGGTGAGGGCAATCGGTATGGAGGCTGCGGTGGTGTTGCCATACCGTTCAATATTGTTAAAGACCTGTGCATCGGACAATTGAAATTTTCTTTGAACCATTTGAGCAATCCGCAGGTTGGCTTGATGGGGGATTAAAATTCCGATTTCTTCTTTTTTCCAGCCCGTAGCATCCAAGCCTTCTTGAATCACCTCTGCAAAACGAGTGATGGCGTGCTTAAACACAAATTGTCCATTCATATATGGATAGTAGGAAATGTCCTCCGGATCGTTTTCAGCCATGATTTCGTGTACCCAACGGTTGGTGTTAGGTCCAATCAAGGAGAGTTCTTTGGCATGCTCACCATCGGAATGCAAATGGCTGGAAAGCACCCCCACAGAATTGTTTTCTGCACGGGTCATCACAACCGCTCCGGCACCATCCCCAAAAATTACAGAAATATTACGCCCGCGGGTGGTCATGTCCAAACCCCCAGACTGTTGCTCTGCCCCGATGACCAATACATTTTTGTACATGCCCGTTTTAATAAATTGATCGGCGGTGGCAACCGCATAGACAAAGCCCGAACACTGCATACGAATGTCCATCGCAGGGCATTCTGCAATCCCCAAAAGGGTTTGCACCAAAACCCCTGAACCGGGAAAATAATAATCCGGACTGAGCGTGGCCATCAAGATAAGATCTAACTCCTCGGGTTTCATCTGCGCTCGTTCCAAGGCAATTTTTGAGGCCTTGTACGCCATCGTGGCAGTGGTGTTTCCGTCGCCTTTTACCACATGACGCCGTTCTTTTACTCCAGTGCGCTCTTGTATCCAGGCATCGGATGTGTCAATTTTTTTTTCCAAGTCGGCGTTGGTGACAATATTTTCAGGGACGTATTTTCCCAAGCCGATGATTTTTGAATTGTACATGAATTTGGTTTAGCAGCAAGTAAATTAGTTAAAATTAATGGCTTATCCAATGAAAAATTAGAGATCGTTTATGGAACTTTCAATGCCACTTTATTCTTTATACAAAGTTTAAATAATTGTCTATTTTGACTTTGGCACCGAGATCATGCAAAAGGTGATAGAGTCCGAAAAAAGTTCGATTGATATAGATAAAATGTTTGGATCCCCTACTCCCGTTTAATTTTTTGAGTGCTGGATTTTCTGCAAACGTTTTTGATAAATTGGTGATCGCTTCCCAAAATTCAGGATCGGAAAAATCAAAATCGGCAGTGTGGAAGGGTTGGGTAAAGAGCCGCATCATATCCAGAAAGAGTGTTGTGAAAAAATCAATTTCCGCTACACTGTCGTTCGGCAATAGAATCTCCAACTGTTCCAATAAAGCCTTGAATTTTTTAGGATTATTTAGATTTTCTAATTTGGAAAGCTCAAAATACGGATGGTAAAAATCCTCCGGAACTTCTTTGATACACCCAAAATCAATGGCGACCAACCGATATTCTTGATCGATTAAAAAATTTCCGGGATGTGGATCGGCCTGAACCTTTCTAAGATGGTGAATTTGATACATATAAAAATCCCACAAATGCTGACCGACTTGAGCTCCTATTTCAGTGTCATAGTCTTTGGACTGAACAAATTCCGATAAGTGCTGGCCTTCCATCCAATCCATGGTAATCACTTTTTCACAGCTCCACTCGGCATAATAATTAGGGAATAGCATGCCGGGAAGATGCTGGCATGCTTGGGCTATGGATTGACTGTTTTTTAATTCATTAACATAGTCCGTTTCCTCCATTAATTTTTCTTCCACTTCGCGAAAATACTTTTCGGTTTCATTTCCTTTCAAATTGAGCATCCGATAGGCAAAGGGCTTTACCAACGCCAAATCAGAACCAATACTGTCGGCGACACCGGGGTATTGAATTTTTACCGCCAGTTTTTTTCCATTCTTTGATGCCTGATGCACCTGACCAATACTGGCAGCATTAACCGACTCCGTGACAAAGGTATCGAATAGGTCTTCGGGATTGCGTCCGAAATTTTTTCGGATGATTTTTTTTACTAAGGGACCTGACAAAGGAGGTACAGAAAATTGAGACAAACTGAACTGCTCCACATAGGCTTGTGGCAGCAAATTTTTCTCCATGCTGAGCATTTGAGCAACCTTCAACGCGCTTCCTTTAAGCTGTTTTAAGCCATCGTAAATATCCTTGGCATTGTTGCGGTCTAATTTTGAGGTTCCGGAATCTCCATGGATGATTTTGTCTCCATAATATTTAAGATAGTTTCCCCCCACCTTAATACCCGTTTCCACTAGTTTTCCCGCACGGGCAATCTTGTGGGTAGGAATTGTGTCGAGTGTTTTCAATAGGATGAAGTTTTTTCTTTCCACAAAAATTTACCGAAATCCAACAGGGAGTTTAAGGGTGTGGTATCAAATAAATCAAAGGCCGTTTGAACCGACTTTTCAATGGCTACATCCGTTTTTTCAAAGCCCGGTGAGGTATCGTCCAACCAAAATTTGATCAGGAAAATCAATTGTATCCAAGCCCCTTCGGAAAAGATTTTTTCGGAATTTTGGGAGAATTTTGAGGAACGTTTATTTTGATTGCCCTCCATCATCAAGGTGGTAGCAAATTCTTTAAAAACGGTTCGCAAGCCTTTCAACACCACCCATTGATCCATACGTGGGGACTGTGTTTTTAGGGTGTACAACACATAGCTTCTGTTTAATAGCAGTACTTCAAAAAAGGTATAATAAAAGGAAAGCAGCTTGTGTTTTGGGGTGGCGGTTTCAAAATCCGCTGCCTTGGAAATCAACTCATAGGTATTGTCAAAATAGCCTTTAAATATCGTCTCCTTAATGGCTTCCATGGAAGCAAAATGGGTGTAAAAATCAGCTTCTTGCAACTTGTTTTCTTTACAGAATTTATAGACCGACTTTGGTTCCATTTCATGTTCTAAAACAGCCTCATAATAGGCGGAAAGTATTTTTTCTTTCATTTTTTTCTCGGATGCTCCCATGGTTCTCTCTTTGGCCTCAAAGTTAAGAATGTTTATCTTTTTAAAGAATTATTTAAACAAAATAATTGTGTCATCTTGGCAGCATTAATCGAATTGGTATTTTTTTTGACTATGGCTACCACCATTAAACTAAAATTTAAAATGAGTACAGGAAAAATTAATGTAGCAGTAGAAAACATTTTCCCACTGATCAAAAAGTTTTTATATAGTGATCACGAAATTTTTTTAAGAGAGCTGATCTCCAACGCCACAGACGCCACGTCTAAGCTAAAGCACTTGAGTAGCATTGGTGAAATTAAAGGTGATTTAGGCGATTTAACCATTGAAATAAAAGCCGACAAGAAAGCCAAAACCCTTCATATCATTGACAAAGGATTAGGGATGTCCCAAGAAGAGGTGCAAAAGTATATCAATGAAGTGGCCTTTTCTGGGGCTGAAGAATTTCTAGAGCAATACAAAGACACGGCAAAAGACAGCGGTATCATTGGTCATTTTGGTTTGGGATTCTATTCTGCCTTTATGGTCTCCGAAAAAGTAGAAATCATCACCAAGTCCCATCAGGATGTCCCCGCCGCACATTGGGTGTGTGACGGTTCTCCGGAATACAGCCTCGAGCTGTCCGATAAACAAGACCGAGGTACTGAAATCATTCTACATATCGATAAGGATTCTAAGGAATTTTTGGAAGAAAGTCGTATCCGTGAACTATTGCAAAAGTACAATAAGTTCATGCCGATTCCCATCCAGTTTGGAACTCGAGAAGAATCCCTACCCTTGCCCGAAGATGCAGACAAGGATGCTAAACCGGAAACCATCACCGTTCCCAACATCATTAACAACAGCAATCCGGCTTGGACTAAAAAACCAGCTGATTTGGAAGAAAAAGATTATCAATCTTTTTATCGAGAATTATATCCCATGCAATTTGAAGAGCCGTTGTTCAATATCCATTTGAATGTGGATTATCCCTTTAATTTGACTGGGATTTTATATTTCCCCAAATTGAAAAACGATCTAAACATTCAAAAAGATCGCATTCAACTTTATCAAAATCAGGTATTTGTTACCGATAATGTAGAAGGCATCGTTCCCGAGTTCTTGACGCTGCTCAGAGGGGTGATTGACTCCCCCGACATTCCTTTGAACGTTTCTAGAAGTTATCTTCAAGCGGATGGTGCGGTGAAAAAAATAAGCAATTACATCACTCGTAAAGTAGCGGATAAATTGAGTGGTTTATTCAAAAAAGACCGTGCCGGATTTGAATCCAAATGGAACGACATCAAAGTGGTGATTGAATATGGAATGTTGAGTGAAGACAAATTCTTTGAAAAGGCAGAAAAATTCGCTCTTTATCCCACTACCCAAGGAGCTTTTTACACCTATGAAGAATTGGAAGAGCAATTGAAAGCACTTCACACCGACAAGGATGGAAAATTTGTCATCCTTTATACTTCTGATGCAGAAGCCCAGCACAGTTATATCAAACAGGCAGAAAATAAAGGCTATACTGTACTTCTGCTAGACTCTCCGATTATTGGACACTTAATTCAAAAATTGGAAGGAGCAAAAGAAAAAGTTTCCTTTGCTCGTGTGGATGGTGACGCCATTGAAAATCTGATCAAGAAAGAGGAAAACACGATTTCCAAACTCAGCGATGAAGAAAAAGAAACGCTTAAACCCTTTATAGAAACCGCCATTGCCGACACCGGCTATACGGTTCAGTTGGAAGCCATGGACAGCGACAGTTTACCCTTTACGCTCACCCAACCCGAGTTTATGCGACGAATGAAAGAGATGCAGCAAACTGGTGGAGGAATGATGGGCAATCTACCGGATATGTATTCCTTACTAGTGAACACGAATCATCCTTTGGTGAGTGAAATTTTACACTGTAAAACTGCCAAAAAACGAGATCGATTGATCCATCAGGCTTTAGATCTTGCACGATTATCGCAGAATCTTTTGAAGGGAGAAGCTTTGACACAGTTTATTCAGCGAAGCATAGAATTGATAAAATAATAATGAAACCGCTCCAAAAGGGCGGTTTTTTTTTAACTTCCCATCGTGTTGGAAAAGCAATCTCTTTTTTCGGATGAAATAGTAAAGCTCCTACCCGACGGGCAGTTTCGGTATTTTCCAAGTTTTTATGCTCCGCAAAAGGCTACACACCTCTTTGAATCCTTGTTGGAAAACATCGCTTGGCAACAAGATCCGATCACCTTGTTTGGAAAAACCTATCTACAACCCCGATTGACTGCACTCTATGCCATTAATGATCGACCCTATTCATATTCGGGGATACAAATGCACCCGCATCCAATGACGCCTCTTTTAAAAGACATTCAACAGCAGATTGAATCCGTTTGTGCCACTACTTTTACATCGGTTCTTCTGAATCTTTACAGAGATGGCCAAGATAGTAATGGCTGGCATGCAGACGATGAAAAAGAATTGGGAATCAATCCGGTGATTGCTTCTTTGAGCTTAGGGGCAGAACGTTTTTTTCATTTAAAACACCATCGCCTGAAAGAAGAACGACATAAACTGTTGCTGGAACACGGCAGTTTACTCATTATGGAGGGAGCGATGCAACACCATTGGAAACATCAAATTGCAAAAACAAAACGTCCGATGGCTTCAAGAATTAATTTGACTTTCCGAAAAATCGTCTAAACAAAACAGGGATTTTACATTACATTTGCTCGAAATTACTATAAAGTATGATGTTCAAATATTCTTATTTGATCCTGTTTTTGATCCTTTCTTCCTCTGTGATTAGCCAAGAAACCCCCGCACTCTTTGTTAAACACACCTCTTCCCCCATCAATATTGACGGAGCAGATAAAGAAACGGTTTGGGAAAGTGTCGCTCCCACTACTTCGTTTTGGCAGTGGCGTCCCACCGACTCAATCCAAGCTCGAAAACAAACAGAATATAAAGTTTTGATGGACGATGAAAATCTTTATATTCTGGTAAAGGCCTATACCAACGGCAATCGTTTTTTAATTCCTTCTTTAAAACGGGATTTTGATTTTAATACGGATTATTTGACGCTGTTTTTTGATACGTTCAACGATGCCACCAATGCCTTTTCTTTTTCGACCAACCCTATGGGTGTAAAAGCCGAGGGTTTGATTTCCGGGGGTAATAACAATTATAGAACCGATCGCAACTATTCCTGGGATACGCGATGGGATGTGGAAACCACCATACACGAGGGTTATTTTATGGCAGAGTTTAAAATCCCTTTTCAGTCGGTGAATTATGAAAAAGGAACCCGACGGTGGCGCTTTAATATTACCCGAAGAAATACGGAAGGCAACGAACATTCTACTTGGATCAAAACCCCTCAAAATTTAGTCATTGGCAATTTGGCCTTTATGGGAGATTTGAATTTTGAAAAACCATTGGTTAACCCCAAAGTACCGCTTTCCTTAATTCCCTATGTCAATGGATTGACCTCCACTGAATTTGACGCACTGGGAAGAAAAAATACTTTTTTAGTGGGGGGTGACATGAAAATTCCCATCGGAAATTCTTTGAATGTGGATTTGACCATCAATCCCGATTTTTCTCAAGTCGAAGTGGATGATCAAGTGGTTAATTTGACACGTTTTGAGATTTCCTTGCCCGAAAAAAGACAGTTTTTTACCCAAAACAGTGATTTATTTTCTGATTTTGGTAATGTTCGGGATGCCCTCCCATTTTTCTCTAGAAGAATTGGAGTCGCCAAAGATTTGGAGGGCAATACCATTGAAAATAAAATTATTTCAGGCGTTCGATTGAGTGGAAAACTTGACAAAAATCTTCGGATTGGATTTATGAGCATATTGACCGAAGCTGATGAGGAAAACGAAATTGCCTCTAATTTCAATTCCCTTTTAACACTGCGTCAAAAAGTTTTTAATCGTTCCAATGTAGCCTTCTTTTTAATCGATCGAAGAACTTCGGGTGCCTATGACTTTATTGACGAGAGTGAAACCTCCAACAGTGTAATGGGATTGGAATACAACTTGGCCTCTGCAGACAGTAAGTGGAATGGTCGTTTGTTTTTACACAAATCTCAAACCCCAACATTTAAGGGAGACGACCTGAGTTCTGGACTGGTGATTGAGCGCAATACAAGAAACCATAATTATCGCTTTTATGGCATCTTTGGAGGAGAAAATTTTAAGTCTGATTTAGGGTTTTATCGAAGAACCGGCTTTATGAAATTCAACCCCAACTACACCTACCGCATCTATCCCAAAAACGAGAAAATCATCAGCATGGAATTCCAAGAGAATTTTGCATTAATTCTTAAACCTTCTCGAGATTTCTTGACCACCGATCGATTGTTGAATTCCAATGTTCAGTTTCGTTTTTTGAATCAAAGTAATCTGGAATTAGACGTCAAGAATTGGTATCGATTTTTGGACACTGCGTTTGATCCCACCCAAACGGAAGGAGGACTACTATTGCCCGCAGATGTGACCTACAATTACACCGAGTTTGAGCTTTCCTTGCGCTCCGATCGAAGAAAAAAACTGAACCTCCAAAGTCAAATGACGTTGGGATCCTTTTATAACGGGAAACGCTTTTCGTTGCAAAATGAGATCAACTGGCGCTATCAACCCTATTTTGTCGCCAGTTTTGTTTTAAACTACAACAACATTCAACTGCCCGAACCCTATTCCTCAGCACAGCTGTGGCTGATCAGTCCAAAATTGGATTTTAGCTTTACAAAAAAACTGTTTTGGACCACCTATGTACAATTCAATTCGCAAAATGACAATCTCGGTATCAACTCCAGAGTCCAATGGCGTTTTGCACCTTTATCCGATTTGTACTTTGTTTACAACGATAATTACCTTACCGTCGATACTTTTACTCCAAGATATCGTAGTTTTAATCTCAAATTAACATACTGGTTAAATATCTAAACATGTATTACAATTATTTACGCATTGGAATCTTCTCATTTATTTTAGCAACAACTTTAATACGCTGTGGCGAAAACACTCCCAAGCCCTTAAGCGATGGAATTATGGAGGTGAGCGGCAAAATTGATGGCTTACGAAAAGGAACCCTTTATCTTCAAAAAGTGAAGGACAGCATCCTCGTGAACATCGATTCTACGATTATTTCCGGCACCCCCGAATTTCGTTTTTCTACGACTATAGAAACTCCCGAGATTTTTTATCTGTACTTGAATAAAGAAGACAGCGACAGTCTGAATGATCGGATATTATTTTTTGGAGAACCGGGACGTATTGAAATACAAACCTTGCTAAAAACGTTTGAAAGCAGCGCGACAATCAAAGGATCCAAAAATCAAGAATTACTTCAGGAGTATATTTCTTTCAATCGAAAATTTAACGACCAAAATCTTGATTTGCTGCAAAAGTTTTTCCGAGCGCAACAGCTCCAACAAAACGAACGCGTAGATTCCTTGCAAAAAGCGATGGATAATTTGCTGCGCAGAAGGTATTTGTACACCATCAATTTTGCAGCCAACCATACGGATGAAAACATTGCGCCCTACCTAGCACTTACTCAAGTGTACGACGCCAATCTGAGTTTGTTGGACTCCATAGCCGTCAAAATGACACCGGAAGTAAAAGGTTCAAAATACGGTAAAGAATTTTTGAATTTTTTGGAAGAACGAAGAAAAGAAGAAGCTAAGGATTAAAGCTTCGCAATCTTGGCTAAAAGTGATTTAATCAAGGTTGCTTTTTCATTTTCAATGACCTTAAATTGTTTTTTAGGGTCTTCTCCATTCACTCCATTCACTTTGGCAATCAAATTGTCAAAGCCTTCAATGGCTTCATCGATCAATTGTTCACTCTTTGATAAATCTGCTTTCGGATTGGAAAGTTCCCAGTGATAAATATCTTCGATGATTTCACCAATTTCGTTATTAATGTCTTTTTTTAACTGTTTTATACTCGCCATTTTCTGAAGGTCGTTTTATGTAACTTAATATGATTTTAAAAGTAGTTTTGTTTTTTCTTTAATAAACATAATCAAACTTTGATAATCTTCAAAGATTCTTAGAAATATATTTCTAATTATTTTTTTTCAATTTTAAGGCGTTTAAACTTTGCTTGATATGGGAAGTTGCCATAAAGCTGTCGTGAATCTCAATAATTATCCCTTCGGCATTGATAATAAAGGTAATGCGTTTAGAAATCAAGCCAAACAGTTGTTTGGATACATTGTATAAACGATGAACAGTATTGGAGGGATCGGACAAAAGGAGAAAGGGCAAGCGGTGTCTTTTAGAGAATTTATGGTGGCTTTTTTCGGAATCACTACTGACTCCAATCACTTTGGCGCCATGGGCTTCAAAATCCTCGTAATGATCTCTAAAACTACATACTTCAGCCGTACATCCGGGGGTGTGATCTTTGGGATAGAAAAAAAGGACTAAAGGTTGTTTACCGATACATTGGTGGCTGTCAAATTCATTCCCGTCTTGATCTTTGAGTTTGAAATGGGGAGCTGCTGCTCCAATTTTAATTCTCATTCCCCAGAATAGTTTACAAAATTGCGCGGTGTCTCGTAGAGCGTGATTGAAAGCTTGTGGGAAGGCGCTATATGCGGTTGCAGTTTGTTGTGAATCACTACAGCAATATTTTCTGCGGAAGGAATCAAGTCGAAAAAATCAGGGACTTCTTCGTTCAAATTTTTATGATCTAAACAATCTTCCACTTCCGACTTAATCAAGTCTTTTAATACTTTCATATCCATCACATAGCCCGTTTCGGGATCGATTGCTCCAGTAACATGCACAATCAGTTCATAGTTGTGCCCGTGATAATGCGGATTGGCACATTTTCCAAAAACAGCCTCGTTCTTTTGGTCCGACCAATCTTTTCGATACAAACGATGGGCAGCGTTAAAATGGGCTTTTCTACTAACGGTAACTTGTGTCATAAATGGTTTGCGTTGATATGCTGATTAAAACGGTTGAAAATGATTTTAAACCATGCGGTGTAATGATGGGGATTTTCTTCCATATCTGTTGCGATGGCAGGAAGCGACATCCATTTCCAATCCCCCACTTCTTCTTTGTTGATTTGAGGAGCTTGTTCGGACTGTCCTAACAACACATGATCCAACTCGTGTTCCGTCAAACCATTGTCAAAATCCGCTTTATAGATAAAAGAAAAGAGAAATTGTAAGGGTATTTCTAGACCCATCTCCTCTCGCAATCGGCGTTTTCCGGCATCCAAGGTGGTTTCTCCATCGCGTTGATGGCTGCAACAAGTATTGGTCCACAAGCTGGGAGAGTGATATTTTTCGGCGGCTCTTTGCTGTAACATCAACTCGCCTTTTGCATTGAGAATAAAGACCGAAAAAGCACGGTGTAGTACCCCTTTTTCGTGCGCCTCCATCTTGGGCATTAGTCCAATGGCGTTGTCATTGGAATCTACTAAAACTACATTTTCTTCTTTCATTGCAAGGCTAAAATTACCTATAATTTTTGCAAAAACCTACACCTTTAGTTTGCTTCCGGGGCATTAATTGTAATACTTTTGCACAAATTGCTATTATGGGATTTTTAGAGGAAATAAAACGCCGACGAACTTTTGGAATCATCTCTCACCCGGATGCGGGAAAAACTACGCTGACGGAAAAACTGCTCCTTTTTGGTGGAGCAATTCAAGAAGCCGGGGCGGTGAAATCCAACAAAATAAAAAAATCTGCCACAAGTGATTTTATGGAAATCGAACGCCAACGTGGAATTTCTGTGGCGACTTCGGTTTTGGCTTTTGTCTATAAAAACAAAAAAATAAATATTCTAGACACCCCCGGGCACAAGGATTTTGCCGAGGACACCTTCCGAACACTCACCGCAGTGGACAGTGTGATTGTAGTGATTGACGTGGCCAAAGGGGTGGAAGAACAAACCGAAAAATTGGTAGAGGTCTGCCGAATGCGCAAAATTCCCATCATCGTTTTTATCAACAAACTGGATCGAGAGGGAAAGGATGCCTTTGACCTGATGGACGAAGTGGAACAAAAATTGGGCTTACAGGTCACCCCGCTTTCCCTACCTATTGGAATGGGCTATGACTTTAAGGGCATCTACAACATTTGGGAAAAGAACATCCAATTGTTCCAAGACGAAAACAAACAAACCATCGGCCGAAAACAATATTTTGATCGTTTGGATGACCCCGGCCTGGAAGCTGCCATTGGTACACAACGACTGAAAACCCTGAAAGAAGAATTGGAACTGATCGCAGGAGTGTATCCTGCTTTTGATCGTCAAGCGTATCTAAAAGGAAATTTACAACCCGTATTGTTTGGCTCTGCATTGAACAATTTTGGGGTTCAGGAATTACTGAATTGTTTTATCGAAATTGCACCCGAACCTTTGCCCAAGGATGCCGATGATCGACGGATAGAGCCCACCGATAAAAAATTTAGCGGTTTTGTTTTTAAAATTCACGCCAATATGGATCCCAACCATCGCGATCGTTTGGCTTTTGTCAAAATTGTTTCTGGGACTTTTGAACGCAACACGCCCTACCATCATGTCCGTCTAAACAAAAAATTAAAATTTTCTTCCCCCAATGCATTTTTTGCAGAGAAGAAACAAATTGTGGATGTGTCCTATCCTGGGGATATTGTTGGATTACACGACACTGGAAATTTTAAGATTGGTGATACGCTGACTGCAGGAGATGAAATTCAATTTAAGGGAATTCCCAGTTTTTCTCCGGAACATTTTCGCTACATCAACAACAACGACCCCATGAAAGCCAAACAGCTTTCCAAAGGAATTGATCAATTGATGGACGAAGGCGTAGCACAATTGTTTACGCTCCATATGAACGGTCGTAAAATAATCGGTACCGTGGGGGCACTCCAGTTTGAAGTGATTCAATACCGATTGCTGCATGAATACGGTGCGCAATGCAGTTATGAAAATTTAAATGTTCACAAAGCCTGTTGGGTGGAAGCCCGCAATGACAGTGAAGATTTTATTGAATTTAAGAGAATTAAACAGAAGTTTTTAGCCCATGACAAAAGTGGTAAATTGGTTTTTCTTGCTGATTCTGCTTTTTCGTTACAAATGGCGCAAGATAAATACAAAGCCATTACGTTTCATTACACTTCAGAGTTTTAAACCTGTCTTTTTGAATTAAGAGGATCGCTAAGCTGCTATTCCATAGACCCATACCGCTTTATCTTATTTTTATTTGTTAAATTGGGACTTGCTTATATGCAACAATAATTACCTAAAAACACTATAATTATATCAATGAAAACAATACTCCCCTTACTCCTATTGCTATTGACAAATTCCATCTTTGGACAAATGATGTATGTCACTGCGGACAATGGTTTAATTGTAAGAGAAAGTCCAGACCGGAATGCTGCACGAACCGGTAAGTTGGAATACGGGGCAAGGGTTGTTATTGAACAGGAAACCGAAATTGAATTAACGATTAAAGATGGGGAAGAAACTATTGTTGGAAGCTGGGTAGCGGTTTATGAACCCGTAGAGAATCAAAGTGGCTATGTTTTTAACGGTTATTTGACAGAAGCTCCGATCAGCCCTAAAATTGAAATCAAATTTGAAGATTTTTCCCTACAAATGAACCTTGATGCTTCTATTGACAATGAATTTGGAGAAATACATAAGGATTCGGCCGCTCTTTTTTTAGAATTGGGAGAAACAATTGAAAAGAAAAAAGTCAAAATAATCCCCTCTAAATTTAAAAAAATTGAAGTCTTCCAACGGTACGAAAATAGCATTACCATTATGGATGAAGGAGCACATTGCGACTTGACAAATTGGAAGCACTACTATTCGGAATGGGAAAAACTAGCTTATAACAGCAGCGAAAGCACTTTTATAACCGATTCTTATACCCGCGAAGAGTATGCTAAATTTTTGTCCCTTGACATGAATGAATTTAAGTCCGCCGTAGATAAAGAATGTGATGAAAGATATTCGGCATTGATAAAAAATATTCAAGCGGTCAATGAATATCCGAGTGGCGTTTCGATGAGCAATATTTTCATCAAGATTGTATTGACCGACGAGAATGATTCCGTCACTGAAAAAATCATCAGCGTTGAAATTCCCATGGGGTGTTAAAGATATTGTGTCAAATAAAAAGTATAAAAAACCGCAATTCTCATTGCGGTTTTTTGATTTAAGCTTCTCCCGTAGGGCCGAAATTTAAAGGTATCGGTGGCGGTTCATTGGTCGTGATGGTTCCATGACTGGATTCATAACGATGAATATTTTCGCCTAACGCTTTATAAAATCGCTTCGCATGTTCTGGAGTGAGTATCACCCGTGATTTAACACGAGCTTTGGGTGCTCCAGGCATTACGGTAATAAAATCAACAATAAACTCCGAAGGGGAGTGATTGATGATTGCAAGATTGGAATATACGCCATCGGCGATACTTTCGTCGATGGCTATATTCAATTGATGTTCTTTGGGGGCTTTTTTATCACTCATCTTTAGAAATTGATTTCTTCTTCTTTATCGATCAAAAGACTGTTATACTCTTCTTTAGAACCTACAATAATGTTGTTGTAGTCTCTAATTCCAGTACCTGCAGGGATTTTATGCCCTACGATAACGTTCTCTTTCAATCCTCTCAAAGCATCCACTTTACCACTCACAGCCGCTTCGTTCAATACTTTGGTGGTTTCCTGGAAGGAAGCCGCAGAAATAAACGATTTGGTTTGTAAGGAGGCTCTAGTGATTCCTTGCAATTGAGGCGTAGCAGTGGCAGGCGCAGCTTCACGAGCTACTACAGCATTTTTACCTTCACGGATTAAAAGTGAGTTTTCATCTCTCAACTGACGTGCAGAAATCACTTGACCAAGTTTAAGGTTTTGAGAATCTCCCACTTCTTCCACGATTTTCATTCCGTAGAGCGCATCGTTTTCTTTGATAAAGTCTTGCGTAAATACCAATTGATTTTCTAAGAAAATAGAATCTCCTGGATCGTTTACCCGCACTTTACGCATCATTTGACGTACGACTACTTCAAAGTGCTTGTCGTTGATTTTCACCCCTTGTAAACGATATACTTCTTGAATTTCGTTAACAAGGTATTGTTGTACGGCAGAAGGTCCTTTGATACTCAAAATATCGGAAGGCGTCACTGACCCATCGGAAAGGGGCATCCCTGCTTTCACAAAGTCATTTTCTTGTACTAAAATCTGATTCGACAATTTAACCAAGTATTTTTTGATATCGCCAAATTTGGATTCAACGATGATTTCTCGGTTTCCTCTTTTGATTTTTCCAAACGACACTACTCCGTCGATTTCAGAAACAACCGCTGGGTTGGAAGGATTACGCGCTTCGAAAAGCTCGGTCACCCGGGGCAAACCTCCTGTAATATCTCCCGATTTGGCAGATTTACGAGGGATTTTAACCAAGATTTTTCCTTCAATAATATCTTCTCCATCATTCACCATCAAGTGCGCCCCAACAGGGAGGTTATACGACCTAAGGATGTTTCCTTTTTTGTCTTGAATGGATAAGGTAGGAATCAATTTCTTGTTTCTAGACTCGGAAATTACTTTTTCTTGGAAACCGGTTTGTTCGTCAATTTCCACTTGATAAGTAACCCCTTGCTCAATATTTTCAAAAGCAATTTTACCGGCAAATTCTGAAACGATAACCCCGTTGAACGGATCCCAACGACAAATCAAGGCTCCTTTTTTCAGTTTTTCTCCATTCTTCATGGTCAAAATAGAGCCGTAAGGAATGTTATTGGTACTCAAAACGTTTTTGGTGTTGGCATCTACAATTTTCACCTCCGTAGTACGAGAGATCACAATTTCAGCATCGCTTCCATCGCTGTCTTTTCCTTGTACTGTTTTGAGGTCTTCAATTTCAGCAATACCATCAAACTTGGCGAGTAATTTATTTTCCTCAGAGATGTTTCCAGCAACCCCACCCACGTGGAAGGTACGCAGAGTCAACTGCGTTCCTGGTTCTCCAATGGATTGTGCAGCAATTACACCGACAGCTTCTCCTCTTTGAACCATGTTTCCTGTGGCCAAGTTTCTTCCGTAACAATTCGCACAAATTCCGCGTTGTGCAACACAGGTCAAAGGCGAACGCACTTCTACTTTGTCAATGGCTTTTTTCTCAATCAGACTCACATGCGCCTCTTTGATCTCTGCGCCAGCTTCAACAATGACATCATTGGTCGATGGGTCAATCACATCATGAAGCGCAACACGCCCCAAAATTCGTTCTCCAAGACTTTCTACGATTTCTTCGTTCTTTTTCAAAGCGGCAACCTCTACACCACGCAGCGTACCACAATCAATTTCATTGACAATGACATCTTGTGAAACATCGTGCAAACGACGTGTTAAGTATCCTGCATCAGCCGTTTTCAAGGCGGTATCAGCAAGACCTTTACGGGCGCCGTGCGTAGAAATAAAGTATTCCAAAATAGAAAGTCCTTCTTTAAAGTTAGAAAGAATCGGGTTTTCAATAATTTCACCCCCTCCTACATTAGATTTTTTAGGCTTGGCCATTAGACCGCGCATTCCGGTTAGCTGACGAATTTGTTCTTTGGAACCCCGTGCTCCGGAATCCAACATCATATATACAGAATTAAACCCTTGCTGATCTTCGCGAATACGCTTCATCGCCAATTCAGTCAACATAGCATTGGTCGAAGTCCATACATCAATTACCTGATTGTAACGTTCGTTGTTGGTAATCAGTCCCATGTTGTAGTTCCCCATGATGCCTTCTACCTGACTATTGGCTTCTTCAATCATGGTGATTTTTTCGGGTGGAATGATAATATCTCCCAAACTGAAAGACAATCCCCCTTTAAAAGCAAAACCGTAGCCCATATCCTTGATTTTGTCTAAAAACTCGGCGGTCTCGGGAACACTGGTCACTTTTAAAATATCACCAATAATCTCTCTTAAATTCTTTTTGGTTAATACCACATTAAAGTATCCTGCAGCTTCGGGTACAACTTCGTTGAATAAAACCCGACCGACGGTAGAATCAATAATTTGATATTCTAATTCCCCTTGCTCGTTGAAATCTTTTGCTCTGATTTTTATCATGGCATTCAAATCCACACGCTTTTCATTATAAGCAATATGAACTTCCTCAACGGAATAGAAAATTAATCCTTCTCCCTTCACCTTTACTTGAGGCGTAGATTTACGCGCTTTGGTCATGTAGTACAAGCCCAAGACCATGTCTTGAGAAGGTACGGTGATGGGCGAGCCGTTGGCAGGATTCAATATATTGTGCGAGGCCAACATCAAAACTTGTGCCTCCAATATAGCTTCTGGCCCTAACGGAAGGTGAACTGCCATTTGATCTCCATCAAAGTCGGCATTAAAAGCCGTACAAACGAGGGGATGCAACTGAATCGCTTTTCCTTCAATCAATTTGGGTTGAAACGCTTGGATTCCCAAACGGTGTAAGGTGGGAGCCCGGTTCAATAGTACCGGATGTCCTTTCAATACGTTTTCCAAAATATCCCAAACTACGGGCTCTTTGCGGTCGATAATTTTTTTGGCAGATTTCACTGTTTTTACAATCCCGCGTTCAATCAATTTACGAATGACAAAAGGCTTGTATAATTCAGCGGCCATATCTTTAGGAAGACCACATTCAAAAAGTTTTAATTCTGGTCCCACAACAATTACAGATCGAGCCGAATAATCTACCCGTTTCCCTAATAAGTTTTGACGAAAACGCCCTTGTTTTCCTTTTAGGGAATCCGAAAGGGATTTCAACGGACGGTTGGAATCCGTTTTTACAGCAGAAGACTTACGGGTGTTGTCAAATAATGAATCTACCGATTCTTGCAACATCCGTTTTTCGTTACGCAAGATAACTTCCGGGGCTTTGATCTCTACCAATCGCTTTAAACGATTGTTACGAATAATGACTCTTCGATAGAGGTCATTCAAATCGGAAGTGGCAAAACGACCTCCGTCAAGGGGTACCAATGGACGTAATTCCGGTGGAATTACAGGAACCACTTTCATGATCATCCATTCAGGAAGATTTTGTCCTCTTTGGTTGGCGTCACGAAAAGCTTCCACCACTTGTAATCTTTTGAGGGCCTCCGTTTTTCTTTGTTTAGAAGTTTCGTTGTTGGCCTTGTGACGCAATTCGTAAGAAAGTGCTTCCAAATCAATACGTGACAACAATTCAATCAAACACTCCGCTCCCATTTTAGCAATAAACTTGTCCGGATCGGAATCATCTTTGTATTGATTGTCCGCAGGTATCGTTTCTAAAATGTTCAAATATTCTTCTTCGGTAAGGAAATCAAGTTTGTTAACTTCTTCACCTTCTTCATTTTTAGCAATTCCCGGTTGAATGACAACATATCTTTCGTAATAGATAATCATGTCCAACTTCTTGGAAGGTAAGCCTAATAAGTATCCGATTTTGTTGGGAAGTGAACGGAAGTACCAAATGTGTGCAACAGGAACCACCAAATTGATGTGTCCTACACGATCACGACGTACTTTTTTCTCGGTTACTTCTACCCCACAACGGTCACAAACGATGCCTTTGTATCGAATTCGTTTGTATTTACCACAAGCACATTCATAATCCTTTACAGGACCAAAAATACGCTCACAAAACAGACCATCTCTTTCGGGTTTGTGCGTTCTGTAGTTGATGGTTTCGGGTTTTAAAACCTCTCCACGAGAACTTCCAAGGATGACTTCCGGAGAAGCCAAGCCAATAGAGATTTTGTTGAATTTTTTCTGGGTAATTATTTCGTTATTTCTAGCCATGGCCAAATGTCTTCTTAAAATTTATTATTCTTCCAATCTAATGTCCAGTCCAAGTCCTTTCAATTCGTGCATCAACACGTTGAATGATTCTGGTAATCCCGGTTCGGGTAAGCTGTCTCCTTTGACAATTGCCTCATAGGTTTTTGCTCTACCAATCACATCATCTGATTTCACAGTGAGGATTTCTTGTAAGGTACTGGAAGCTCCGTAGGCCTCTAATGCCCACACTTCCATTTCTCCAAAACGCTGTCCTCCAAATTGCGCTTTCCCTCCAAGAGGTTGCTGCGTAATCAAGGAGTACGGTCCGATGGAACGCGAGTGCATTTTGTCATCTACCATATGCCCTAGTTTCAGCATATAAATGACACCCACGGTGGCGGGTTGGTCAAAACGTTCTCCGGTTCCTCCGTCATAGAGATAAGAATGTCCGAAAAGTGGAACACCGGCTTTGTCGGTCAATGCATTGATTTCTTCAATCGTAGCTCCGTCAAAAATTGGTGTGGCATATTTTTCACCCAATTTTTGTCCTGCCCAACCTAAAACTGTTTCATAGATTTGACCAATGTTCATCCGTGAGGGTACACCCAAGGGGTTAAGTACGATGTCCACAGGAGTCCCGTCTTCCAAGAAAGGCATCTCTTCTTCACGAACAATACGGGCAACAATCCCTTTGTTTCCGTGACGACCTGCCATTTTATCTCCTACTTTCAGTTTTCGTTTTTTGGCGATGTAAACTTTTGCCAATTTTTTAATTCCGGCAGGAAGTTCATCTCCAACACTGATGGTGAATTTTTCTCTTCGCAAAGCTCCTTGCAAATCGTTTTCCTTGATCTTATAATTGTGAATCAAGTCCGCGATGAGCGTATTGGTTTCTGTGGTGGTAGTCCACGCACCTTTGGTAAGGTGGGTGTAATCCTCAACCGCAGAGAGTAATTTTAGCGTGAATTTTTTTCCTTTTGGCAAAACTTCTTCTCCCAAGTCATTTTGAACGCCTTGACAGGTTTTACCATTTAAAATTCCAAATAATTTATCGACCAAAACCGCTTTCAGAGCGTCGAATTTTTTGTCAAATTCAACCTCTAATGCATCCAATTCTGTTTTGTCTTGGTTGCGCTTGCGCTTGTCTTTAACCGAACGGGTAAATAATTTTTTATCGATGACCACACCGCGCAAAGACGGTGGTGCTTTCAAAGATGCATCTTTCACATCTCCCGCTTTGTCTCCAAAGATGGCACGCAATAATTTTTCTTCCGGAGTCGGATCCGATTCTCCTTTGGGTGTAATTTTACCAATTAAAATATCACCCGGATTAACCTCAGCACCAATACGAATCATTCCGTTTTCATCCAAGTCTTTTGTGGCTTCTTCGCTCACATTGGGGATGTCACTGGTCAATTCTTCCGTACCTAATTTGGTATCCCGAACATCCAAGGAATACTCATCAATGTGAATGGACGTGAAAATATCTTCACGAACTACTTTTTCAGAGATTACAATAGCATCTTCGAAGTTATATCCTTTCCAAGGCATAAAGGCCACTTTCATGTTACGTCCCAAAGCCAATTCTCCGGCTTCGGTAGCATAACCCTGTGATAACACTTGCCCTTTGGTCACCCGATCGCCTTTTTTAACAATGGGTTTCAGGTTGATACAAGTTCCTTGGTTGGTTTTTCTAAACTTAATTAAATTATAGGATTTGGTGTCTCCATCAAAACCTACAATTTCTTCGTTTTCGCTTAAATCGTATTTAATGACGATTTTATTAGCATCTACATATTCCACAACACCTTCGCTTTCAGCATTGATCAGTACTCTGGAATCGGAAGCCACTTGACGTTCCAAACCGGTACCCACAATGGGGGCTTCGGGTCGTAAAAGCGGAACAGCTTGACGCATCATGTTGGATCCCATCAATGCACGGTTGGCATCATCGTGTTCCAAGAAAGGAATCAAAGAAGCCGAGATAGACGCAATTTGATTGGGTGCCACATCCGTATAGTTCACCTGGTCAGGAGTTACTACGGGAAAATCGGCTTGATCTCTAGCGATTACACGGTCTGCTGTAATTTTTCCACTATCGTCAAATTCAATGTTGGCCTGAGAAATCAATTGATTTTCTTCTTCTTCCGCGCTTAAATAAACGGTCTCTTTTAGGTTGATGATTCCGTTTTCTACTTTGCGATAGGGCGTTTCAATAAATCCAAGATTGTTCACTTTTGCATAAACTCCCAAGGAAGAAATCAACCCAATATTGGGTCCTTCAGGGGTTTCAATTGGACACAAACGTCCATAGTGTGTATAGTGTACGTCACGCACCTCAAACCCAGCACGCTCTCTGGAGAGTCCTCCCGGTCCTAGTGCAGATAATCTTCGTTTGTGCGTAATCTCTGCCAGCGGATTGGTTTGATCCATAAACTGAGACAACTGGTTGGTTCCGAAGAATGTATTGATGACGGAAGAAAGTGTTTTCGCATTGATCAAGTCAATGGGGGTAAACACTTCATTGTCACGAACGTTCATTCGTTCCCGAATAGTTCTCGCCATACGAGCAAGTCCCACACCAAACTGTGAAGACAATTGTTCCCCAACGGTTCGAACACGTCTATTGGACAAGTGATCGATATCATCAATCTCTGCTTTGGAGTTGATCAATTCGATCAAATACTTGATGATAGTGATGATGTCCAGCTTGGTTAATACTTGTTTGTCCATTTCGACATCCAAGCCCAATTTTTTGTTCATTCTATAGCGCCCTACTTCACCCAAATTGTAGCGTTGATCGGAGAAGAATAGCTTGTCGATAATTCCTCGCGCAGTATCTTCATCCGGCGGTTCTGCATTTCGCAACTGACGGTAAATGTGCTCTACCGCTTCTTTTTCAGAGTTGGTAGGGTCTTTTTGAAGGGTGTTATAGATGATTGCATAATCGGACATATGTGCGTCTTCTTTGTGCAATAAAATAGATTTTACGCCCGCTTCTAAAATTTCATCTACATGTTCTTTTTCTAAAACGGTATCTCTATCAATAAGGATTTCGTTACGTTCGATGGAAATTACCTCTCCTGTATCTTCATCCACAAAATCCTCGTGCCAAGTTCTAAGAACCCGAGCAGCAAATTTTCTGCCTAATGCTTTTTTAAGACCGGCTTTGGAAACTTTAATTTCTTCGGCTAAGTCAAAAATTTCTAAAATATCTCGATCGTGTTCAAATCCAATCGCTCTGAATAGCGTGGTAACAGGAAGTTTTTTCTTCCGATCGATGTAAGCGTACATGACGCTGTTGATGTCTGTTGCGAATTCAATCCAAGAACCTTTGAAGGGAATGACACGCGCAGAATATAATTTGGTACCGTTGGCATGGAAAGACTGTCCAAAAAAGACCCCCGGTGAACGGTGTAATTGCGAAACGACGATACGTTCTGCTCCGTTGATGACGAAGGTTCCGCTGGGTGTCATGTAGGGAATTGTTCCCAAAAACACATCCTGAACGATGGTTTCAAAATCCTCATGCTCAGGATCGGTACAATAAAGTTTAAGTCGTGCCTTAAGAGGAACCGAATAGGTCAACCCTCTTTCAATACATTCTTGTATGCTGTATCGCGGCGGATCCACAAAATAATCCAAAAATTCAAGCACAAATTGATTTCTCGTATCTGTGATTGGGAAGTTTTCTTTAAACGTATTAAAAAGGCCTTCCTCATTACGTTCGTCTGACTTGGTTTCTAATTGAAAAAAATCTTGAAAAGATTTAATTTGAATATCCAAAAAATCAGGATAGTTGGGAGAGTATTTAGCTCCCGCGAAGTTGGTTCTTTGACTTTTGTTATTAGGCATCTAACTTGTTATTTAAAGGTCGTCATTTCGATTACATTGGGGATACTTTTATAAAAGGGTATAGGCCTTTGGAAAAAATCCAAAAGCCTACCCTAAAACTATGCTGTTGAGCAATTACTTAAGCTCAACTTCAGCACCTGCTTCTTCTAGAGATTTTTGTAGCGCTTCGGCTTCATCTTTAGAGATCCCTTCTTTCAAAGGGCTAGGTGCATTATCAACAACTTCTTTAGCTTCTTTAAGCCCAAGACCTGTTAATTCTTTTACCAATTTAACAACTGCCAATTTAGAGGCTCCAGCGGCTTTAAGGATTACGTCAAATTCTGACTTTTCCTCAGCGGCTTCACCATCAGCAGCAGCAGGTCCAGCGACTGCAACAGCTGCAGCAGCAGGCTCAATGCCATATTGATCTTTTAAAATACCAGCCAACTCATTGACTTCTTTCACTGTCAAGTTGACCAATTGTTCTGCGAATTCTTTTAAATCTGCCATTTTTAAGGTTTTTAATTTTTAATTTATTGTTGAATAGAGTGCGTACGTATGTAATTGTCGGTTTATCGTTCGGAAAGTGTGGTTAAAATTCCTGATAGTTTTCCACCTCCCGACTGAAGGGCAGAAACAACGTTTTTGGCGGGGGATTGTAACAAGCCGATCAAGTCTCCAATGAGTTCTTCTTTCGATTTGATTGCCACCAACTGATCCAATTGATCGTCACCGATATAAACGGCTTGTTCAATGAAAGCTCCTTTAAGAAGCGGTTTTTCGGATTTTTTACGGAAATTTTTAATCACTTTTGCAGGTGCATTTCCAACTTCAGAAAACATCAATGAAGTGTTTCCTTTAAGGATTCCCAACAAATCTCCAAATTCGTATTCAGAAGCCTCCATAGCTTTTGCCAAAAGGGTATTCTTAACTACTTGAAGTTTGATGTTTTCTTTAAAACAGGCACGTCTTAGTGCTGTTGTTTGTGAAGCATTTAATCCAGATATGTCTGTTAAATAAAGATTCTTAAGTCCTTTAAGGGCTGCTGTCAAATCTTCTATCGCTGCTGCTTTTTCTTGTTTTGTCATTGCTTTTCTTTTAAAAATTAAGCCCGTTTCACTTCGACGGAAATACTAGGGCTCATAGTACTGGACATATAAATGCTTTTCATATAAACTCCTTTGGTCGAACTGGGTTTTAATTTTGAGATGGTTTTTAACAACTCATCTGCATTTTCAAAAATCTTGTCGGGAGTAAAAGAAACTTTACCAATAGCGGCATGTACAATACCTGTTTTGTCTACTTTAAAGTCAATTTTCCCACCTTTCACGTCGCTAACTGCTTTTTTAACATCCATAGTAACGGTTCCCGTTTTGGGATTGGGCATTAAACCTCGCGGGCCTAAAATACGTCCTAGAGGACCTAATTTCCCCATCACACTGGGCATGGTAACGATAACATCTACGTCGGTCCAGCCGTCTTTGATTTTTTGAAGATATTCATCCAATCCCACAAAATCGGCTCCTGCTTCTTTGGCTTCAGCTTCCTTGTCAGGAGTTACCAATGCCAAGACACGAACGTCTTTTCCGGTTCCGTGTGGAAGAGTAACTACCCCACGTACCATCTGATTTGCTTTCTTAGGATCAACTCCCAAACGGACAGCAAGCTCAACACTTGCGTCAAATTTTGTTGAGGTAATTTCTTTTACCAATGCAGAAGCTTCTTGGAGGCTGTATAGATTTTTGGGATCTACTTTTGCCCGTGCTTCTTTTTGTTTCTTTGTAATTCTAGCCATTGCCTAAATTTAATTGTTAAAAGGGAGCTTGCCCGGAAATCTTAAATCCCATAGAACGTGCCGTACCCGCAACCATTTTCATGGCGGATTCTATGGTAAACGCATTAAGGTCAGGCATTTTGTCTTCTGCGATGAGCTTAACTTGATCCCACGATACGGTGGCTACTTTTTTGCGATTGGGTTCTCCGGAACCTTTTTTGGCTTTGGCTGCTTCCATCAGTTGAACGGCCGCTGGCGGTGTTTTAAGAACAAACTCAAATGATTTGTCCTTATATACAGTAATCTGCACAGGCACAACTTTGCCTTGCTTATCTTGGGTTCTTGCATTAAACTGTTTGCAAAACTCCATGATGTTGACTCCTGCAGCACCCAGCGCGGGTCCAACCGGTGGCGATGGATTCGCAGCACCTCCCCGAACTTGTAGTTTTAAAACTTTACTTACTTCTTTTGCCATTTTTTAAAGTTATGTGCGGTTGGATTATTTTGGAAGCTTAAATCTTCCCGCAGAAATTTATAATTGTAACATTTATACTTTTTCGACTTGCATATAACTGAGTTCCAAAGGTGTTTTTCTTCCGAAAATTTTCACCATGACTTCCAGTTTTCTTTTTTCTTCATTGACATTCTCAATGGCTCCTGTAAATCCATTGAAAGGACCATCAATAACTTTGACACTCTCTCCGATAGTAAAGGGTATCGCCACATGCTCTGTTGCCAATGCCAATTCATCAACCTTACCTAACATCCGATTGACTTCAGAAGGGCGTAAGGGAATGGGCTCACCACCTTTGGTTTCTCCTAAAAATCCAATGACGTTGGTTACCGACTTGATGATGTGTGGAACTTCCCCCGAAAGGTTGGCTTTGATCATGATATAGCCGGGAAAATAGACCCGTTCCTTATTGATTTTTTTACCGTTTCGAATTTGAATCACCTTCTCGGTAGGAACAATAATATCCTCCACCTGATGGTCAAAACCCAGTCGAGTGATCTCAGACATGATGTAGTCTTTAATCTTGGTTTCTTGACCACTTACGGCGCGAACCACATACCATTTTTTTTCGCTTGTAGTTGTTGCCATGATTATCCGATCAAATTAAAATAGAATTGAACAACTCGAGACAAAACTGTATCGGCTCCCCAAACGGCTAGTGAAAATAAAATGGAGAAAACCAAAACGATTACAACCAATTGTTGCAATTCGCTACGCGGTGTCCATGCCACATTATTCTTTAATTCTTCGAAAGATTCCTTGATGTAGTTAAAAAAGAGTTGCATTCTTTAATTTTCTTTAATTGCACGGGTTGAGAGGCTCGAACTCCCGACACCTGGTTTTGGAGACCAGTGCTCTACCAACTGAGCTAAACCCGTTTTTAATTGAAACAAAAGGCATCCGCCAATGGCGGACACCTTATGCATCATTGTAAAAACATTTTTGCTTAGTCTAGAATCTCTGTAACCTGACCTGCTCCTACTGTTCTTCCTCCTTCACGAATCGCAAAACGCAATCCAAGGCTGAGTGCAATAGGTTGAATCAAATCTACATTGATCGTAAGGTTGTCGCCGGGCATTACCATTTCAACTCCATCAGGAAGGCTAATATTTCCTGTTACGTCAGTGGTACGAACGTAAAACTGAGGACGGTAGTTGTTGTGAAATGGCGTGTGACGTCCACCTTCTTCTTTTTTCAAGATATACACCTCTGCTTTAAATTTGGCGTGAGGCTTTACAGATCCAGGCTTACAAATAACCATCCCTCTTTTGATATCGGTTTTTTCGATACCTCTTAAAAGGATTCCTACGTTATCTCCAGCTTCACCACGATCTAATATTTTACGGAACATCTCTACCCCGGTGATGGTGGACTTCATTTTCTCAGCACCCATCCCGATGATATCAACTTCGTCACCAGTGTTGGCAACTCCTGTTTCAATACGTCCAGTAGCTACAGTTCCACGTCCTGTAATAGAGAATACATCTTCCACAGGCATTAAGAAATCTTTATCTACATCACGTCTAGGAAGCTCAATCCATTGATCAACTTCTTCCATCAATTTCATTACGGTATCCACCCATTTTTGTTCTCCGTTAAGAGCTCCTAAGGCAGAACCAAGAATTACAGGAGTGTTGTCACCATCATAATCGTAGAAAGAAAGTAATTCACGTACTTCCATTTCAACCAATTCTAATAATTCTTCATCGTCCACCATGTCCGCTTTGTTCAAAAAGACAACAATACGTGGCACACCAACTTGGCGCCCTAGAAGGATGTGTTCTCTCGTTTGTGGCATGGGTCCGTCAGTGGCAGCAACAACAAGAATCGCTCCGTCCATTTGAGCAGCACCTGTAACCATGTTTTTAACGTAGTCAGCGTGACCAGGACAGTCAACGTGAGCGTAGTGACGGTTGATAGTTTGATACTCAACGTGTGAGGTGTTGATCGTGATACCACGTTCTTTTTCTTCGGGTGCGTTGTCGATTTGATCAAAGCTTCTTGCTTCTGACAAACCAGCATCCGCTAATACTTTAGTGATTGCAGCAGTAAGTGTTGTTTTACCGTGGTCAACGTGACCGATAGTACCAATGTTAAGGTGGGGTTTAGACCGGTCAAATGTTTCTTTAGCCATAATTATTGTTGTTTCATTGTTATTTTTAGGAGCGCAAATTTATTAATTTTTTTTATTCAACGGTTTCTTTTACTACTTTTTTTTCAATTTATTATGTTTTCATCATGAGAATTTTTGTAATTCGTTGGATAACGAAAATTTAATCGCTTGTAAAAACATAAAAACACAAGAATTGCTGTGGTTTAATTCAGTCCATTGTAAAGCCGATTCTCCTTTTTTTTGTTTCTTTGAAAACGAATTCAAAGCACTAAAATTTCTTGATGAACCTTGTCATAGTTGTCCCATGTTTTAATGAAGCCGAACGACTCCCCGTAGCAGATTTTTTGAATTTTGTCCGGCAACATCCTGAAGTACAACTTTGCTTTGTCAATGATGGCTCCAAGGACAACACGCTTTCCCTACTCAATCAATTGATGTTGGAAGTCCCTGGCCAAATATGCATCAAAGATTTACCGATGAACCAAGGGAAGGCCAATGCTGTTCGTGAAGGATTTTTATGTAGTTTGAAAAAAGTTGCATTTGATCGGATTGCGTTTTTGGATGCCGACCTTTCAACGCCGCTTGAAGAATGTTGGCGGCTGGCACAAATGATTTCTGAAAAAAAGGAATTTATTTTTGGTTCGCGAATCAAAAAATTAGACAATACCATCGACCGCAAATGGCATCGCTTCTTAATTGGACGCATGGTAGCCACTGTGATTTCAAAAATGCTTAAAATTGCCGTCTATGACACCCAATGTGGCTGTAAGGTTTTTAGTACAAATGCCGCCACGCAAGCCATGCAACACACCTTTATCTCAAAATGGCTTTTTGATGTTGAAATTTTTTACCGCTTAAAATCTTACTTTGGAAAAGAAAATTTAGTTCAAAAAAGTGAAGAAGTGCCCCTCAACAATTGGCGGGATGTGGGGGTTTCAAAAGTCAAATGGACCTATTTTTTTGTGATTGGATTGGATTTGTTTTTCATTTATAAAAAATATCGCAATACATGAGTTTTTCCGTTTCAATTCGTAAACATCGGTTTGGTATTTTCTTTTGGGGACTTGTACTGATTCGTGCTTTTTTCAATGCGGCGCTACCTCTAATGGACAAAACCGAAGCCCGCTATGGGGAAATTGCTCGACTCATGGCAGAAACAGGAAATTGGGTGGTGCTGCAAATTGATTACTTTATTCCGTTTTGGGCAAAACCTCCCCTCTCCACCTGGGCGTCTGCCTCCAGTATTTGGCTTTTTGGTACGCATGAATTTTTTGTTCGCCTGCCCTATTTGTTGGTATTGATTGGTTTAGGACTTTGGCTTTCTCGCTATCGTTCCTCCACACAACATTCGATCTATTTACCGGGAATAATTGTACTCACTTTACCCGAAATGTATCTCCACGGTGGGGTCGTTTCTACGGATATGTTTTTGACCTTGAGTGTGTGTTTGGTGATGTTGTCTTTTTGGGAAGCGTTGCAAGAAAAAGCGCATACCTTTTGGGGCTACCTTTTTTTCATTGGAATGGGATTCGGGCTATTGGCAAAGGGACCCATTATTGGCATCCTCACCGTTCCCCCATTATTTTTGTGGTTACTGTTGACCAAAAATTTTAAAACAAGTCTGTTTCGGCTCCCATGGATAAGTGGAACAATGCTCTGCCTGTTGGTCAGTGTGCCGTGGTATGTTTGGACGGAACTCCGATCGCCAGGTTTTGTAGATTATTTTATTATCGGCGAACATTTCAATCGCTATTTCAACAGTGCTTGGACGGGTGACAAATACGGCTTTCCAAAACAGCAACCCTTTGGAATTGTATGGGCATTTTTACTAGCTGCCATCCTGCCTTGGACGGTATTACTCATTAAATTAATGATCCAAAAATTTAGAAGTATTCGTCAAAATCCGTGGCTGTTGTACCTTGTATTTTGGATGTTTTGGCCCGCTGTTTTTTTTACCACTTCAAAAAGCCTTATCCATCCCTATGTGCTCCCGTCCATGGTTCCGGTTGCCCTATTTTTGGTGCATTATTGGGATCAAGTAAAACGTAAGAAAACCTATCTCAGTATTGCGCTTTCACTTCCCCTCCTATTACTTCTTGTCTATACCAGTGGAATGGTTGCTACTGTCTTTGATGATAATTCCGATAAGAAGTTGGTACAAGTTGTTGCCATAGACGAACCCTTATACGCTTTGGAAAAAAAAACCTATTCAAGTCAATTTTATTCCCAAGGGAAAATTAAAGTCCTACCACTTGATACTTTTATCATAGCGACCCAAAAGCCCTCTGGCTTTTCAATACTCGCTACGCACAAAGATTGGATGAAAATTCCCGACAGTATTCAAAAACAGTTTCGCCTGTTGGGAAAAAACAAAAAACGTGGCATTTATCAGCGTATCGAATAAAACAATTAAGATTGCTGAGGCAATTCAGAAAAATAAATGTAAATAGTTTGGTGGTGATGGTAGAGCCAATGACGAGATTTGAACTCGTGACCTCTTCCTTACCAAGGAAACGCTCTACCCCTGAGCTACATCGGCGTTAGGAAAAAAAGAGCGAGAGACCGGGTTCGAACCGGCGACATTCAGCTTGGAAGGCTGACGCTCTACCAACTGAGCTACTCTCGCATTGTACTGACGTTGTCAGTGTTGGCACTTCTGCTGCAAAGATAAAACAAACAATTGAAATACTTTGCAAAAAAATGGGCAAGTGGGGAGAGCAGGATTCGAACCTGCGAAGTTAAAAAACAACAGATTTACAGTCTGTCCTCGTTGGCCGCTTGAGTATCTCCCCTATTTTAATGAACGTTTTGCAATACAATTGCTTGAACTGCTTTTCAATTTCGTTTTGGCCGCTACGAAATCAAGATTTAAAAGAGCCGATGGAGGGACTCGAACCCACGACCTGCTGATTACAAATCAGCTGCTCTAGCCAGCTGAGCTACATCGGCAATTACGATCTTGTTATTCTCAAAATCGTGTGCAAATTAAATGCTAATTTTTATGCTATCAAAAGAAAAAAATAAAAAAATCTTCGCTAGGAACGTATTTTTTCTTTTCGCCTTTTGATAACGCGTTCGGCAGAGTCGGCAGCAATGGTAATTGCCTCTTCAAATGACTTGGCTATTTTCTTGACAATCACGTCTTCACCGGGAATCCCGATCTTTAATTCCGCCATTTTATTTGTCCTATCCGAAGTGTTTTCCACCTTGGTGAAAATTTGAATATCGATGATACGATCGTAAAATTGAGTGAGTTTTTCTAGTCTTTTGGTGGCAAATTCAATGAGTTTGGCGTCTGCTGTATAGTTTACAGCTCTAAAATTAACGGTCATACTTCTAGCGTTTAAAAGGGTTAAAAATAATTATCCTCGTGGATGAGATTTTGAATAAACTTCTTGTAATTGTTTCATACTTGTATGGGTATAAAATTGTGTCGCGGCAATACTACTGTGCCCTAATAAATCTTTTATCGCGTTTAAATCAGCGCCCTGATCCAGTAAATGCGTGGCAAAGCTGTGGCGTAGAACATGGGGACTTTTTTTGGTCTTTGTTGATACCTCTCTAAAGTACAGATTTACGGTTTTATATACAAATGTCTCCGATAGTTTTTTTCCTTTTTTATTGAGAAAAAAATAGGTGCTGTCCTCAAGCATTGGTAACTGCTGCCGTTCGTAGAGATAGATTTTAAAAAGGGAGCTAATTTCTTCCAATAAAGGCACTATTCGCTCTTTATTGCGTTTGCCTAACACTTTAATCCAAGCCGCCTGTAAATCCACACCATCCATCCTGAGGTCGATCAGCTCTCTTCTGCGGATGCCCGTAAAATAAAAGGTGGCAATGATCGTTTTTTGCAAAACCCCTTCATAAGTGTCGGGAAAAGCGGTTGTATTTAATAATTCGGATACTTCCGTTTTTGAAAAAGGAATCGATAGTTTTTTTGCGGTTTTGAGGGCTTTGTGTGTTTTTAATGGGGAAACCTTTATTTCGCCGATGCGCATTAAAAATTTATAATACGAACGCAAGACTGAAAGTTTGCGATTCACCGATCTGGGACTGTTTCCCATTTCAATCAATTGGACAATCCAATTGCGAATTTGGGCATAGTTGGCCGTTACTACTTGGGCGTGGGTGTCTTCTTTAATGATAAAATCTTGAAACGCTTTTAGGTCGGCGGTATAGGCTGCTACAGTGTGAGAAGCGTATTTTTTTTCGAGGGTGATATAGTCAAGATACTTATCTATGGACATAAAAAAACGTTGTGTCTCAAAGTTACACACTTAAAAACACAACGTTGTTAAAATTTTGCAAAAAGACTAAACGTTTTCGCTATCACGCAAATGCTGAATGTATTGCGCTTTTTGAATTTTAGTTCGATTCTTAACCGAAGGTTTTACAAATTGCTTACGCGCTCTTAGCTGACGCATCGCTCCTGTTTTATCGAATTTACGCTTAAATCGCTTCAACGCACGATCGATATTCTCTCCTTCTTTAATGGGAATAATTAACATAATGTGGCACCTCCTTTCATAATGACGGCAAATATAGGTAAAACTCCATTAGCTACGACAAATAATAATGAAATCTATTTTTGATTAAATTTTTAGAAGATTTAATCCTTTAAAAGTTGTCGAGCAATCACCAGTTTTTGGATTTCGCTGGTACCCTCACCAATGGTACAAAGTTTGGCGTCTCTATAAAATTTCTCTACTGGGAAATCCTTAGTAAAACCATATCCTCCATGAATTTGAACCGCCTCATTGGCTACGCGCACACAAACTTCGGAGGCAAATAGTTTTGCCATGGCTCCTTGTTGGGTGACGTTTAATCCTTTATTTTTCATTTCAGAGGCTTTTTGGGTGAGCAACACCGCAGCTTCTATTTCGGTGGCCATCTCTGCCAATTTAAATGAGATTCCTTGGAAACTGCTGATGGCTTTTCCAAATTGCTTGCGTTCTTTGGAATATTGTAGTGCTGCATTGAAAGCCCCTTTGGCAACTCCTAAAGAAAGTGCTGCGATAGAGATTCTTCCTCCATCCAAAATTTTCATCGACTGAATAAAACCGTCCCCCACAGGTCCCAAACGGTTTTCATCAGGGATGCGACAATTGTCAAAAATCATTTCTGCGGTTTCAGAAGCTCGCATGCCCAATTTATTTTCTTTTTTCCCAGCAGTGAAACCCGGCGTACCGCGTTCAACTACAAAAGCTGTCATCCCTCGATTATCGCCTTTTTCGCCATTGCGTGCAATAACGACTGCAATGTCTCCCGAGATTCCGTGGGTGATGAAGTTTTTTGTGCCGTTGAGTACCCATGAATCGCCTTCTTTTTTGGCGGTCGTTGACATCCCTTTGGCATCGGATCCAGTGTTGTGCTCGGTCAGTCCCCACGCACCCAGAGTTTCGCCAGAACACAATTGAGGAAGCCAGCGCAATCGCTGCTGCTCCGTTCCAAAAGTATAAATATGGTTGGTACATAAAGAATTGTGTGCTGCTATGGAAAGCCCAATGGAAGGGTCGACCATAGAAATCGTCTCAATGAGGGTCACATATTCGTGATATCCCATGCCAGATCCACCATAGCTTTCGGGAATCAATATTCCCATAAAACCTAAAGTACCGGCTTTTTTCAAAACATCCAACGGAAGAAATTGTGCCTCATCCCATTCCATTATATGGGGTTTAATTTCTTGCCGGGCAAAATCTCTTGCCGCTTCAAGGACCATTTGTTGGGTTTCAGACACGTTTATAGAAGGTGATAATTCAATATCAATCATAGCAAAACTTTAGTACAAATATAGTTTTAATCTGTTTAATTTTTTTTGAGAATCGTGAATTACTTTTGCAGCTTCTTCAACAGTTATATTTCTCGTTCGAGTTCGTAAAGCGATTATTTTCCGAGCCTCATCGTAATTAATATAAGGCAATTTAGCCAATTCCTCCAAACTTATGGTTTGTATGGCAACTTTTTTAATAAAGGGTGGCTCGGTAAGTGTAAATTGCTCCAAAAGCCTTTTCACCACAAGGCTGTCAAGCCCATATACCTCATAACATTATTCAAGTGTTGAAAATCCCTGAAGGAGGTTACGGTATTTGAGGATACGTTCGGCCAACACCTTCCCAATACCTCGGACGGCTTCCAAATCCTCAGCAGTGGCGGCATTGATTTCTTTTTTAACCTTGGGGGTTACTTTTTGTACAAGCGCTCTCTTTTGAAATTCAGGAAATTTAAAATAAGGTTGAATGCGCCTCAACGTCGAATCCGGAATTTGGGTAACTTCTTGAAATGCTCGAGCTGAATTGACAAAGCCTCCACCTGCTCGAAAAGCCTTCAGTCGATCTGCTGCCTCCAGAGAGATTCCAAGCGTATATGCGCGATAGTCGGTCAAAAAATTGGGATTAAAAGTAGTGATTCTACTGCGTTCTTTCTTTTCCTCGTGCATCAAAGAATCCCACTCTTTTTGAAACACCGAATAGGTCTCAATTTTCACCCGAGGCTCTTGCGACGAGGGTTTATAAAATAAATAGGAGGTCGCTAAAAAAATCAGCAACAATAAAAAGAATAGTGCCCCTTGCTTTCTAAAGGAAAGACCGAAGAAACGGGGGTGGGGCATGGAAAGTCGTTTTTATTTTTTTATCAAGTTCACGTAGCGATTTAATTCCTCCCGCACCCTAGGGAACAACAGGAGTAAGCCCACCATATTGGGAAATACCAGTGCTAAAATCATGGCATCGGAAAACTTAATCACCGCATCTAAGGTGGCTGCTGCTCCAATGACGATAAACAGTAGAAAAATGATTTTATACGCAATGTCAGCCGTTTTCCCTTTACCAAACAAATATTTCCAAGCCTGTAACCCATAATAGGACCAGGAAATCATGGTAGAAAAAGCAAACAAGACTATGGCGAGGGTAAGTATGTAGGAGAAGCCTGGTAAAACGGAATCAAAGGCTCGAGAGGTCAAATCGACTCCTCCCAATCGCTCTTGAGTGCCATTTAAAATGACATTACTTCCATCTAAATTACCATATTGAAAAACACTCTGAAGATCATTACCGGAAATATTAAAAAAGATAATCACCAATGCAGTCATGGTACAAATGACCACAGTATCAATAAAGGGTTCTAATAGTGCCACTACCCCCTCGGAAGCGGGGAATTTGGTGCGTACCGCCGAGTGCGCTATTGCTGCTGAACCGGCACCGGCTTCATTGGAAAAAGCCGCGCGTTGAAAGCCTACAATGATGACTCCCAAAAAGCCTCCCACTCCAGCCATAGGTGTGAAAGCCCCTTCAAATATTAGCAGAAAGGCATCGTCGATATAACTGAAATTGGAAAAAATAATCACTAAAGAGGCGAGGACATAAATTCCCGCCATAAGCGGAACAATTTTTTCTGTGATACTGGCGATTCTTTTGATCCCCCCAATGATTACAATTCCGACCAAACCGGCCAAGACCAAACCAATCAAAAATCCAATAGCACCTCCTTCAAGACCCAATAGCGTTGTTATTTGAACCGCCGCTTGATTGGATTGAAAGGCGTTGCCCCCTCCAAAGGAAGCTCCAATACACAATACTGCAAACACCACAGCTAAGGCTTTTCCCAAACCTGTAAACCCGCGCTCTTTAAGTCCTTTGGATAAGTAATACATCGGACCGCCATACACGGTTCCATCTTCACCCACATCTCTGTATTTTACACCCAGGGTACATTCCACAAATTTTGTTGCCATTCCAATCAGTCCACAAACTATCATCCAAAAAGTAGCTCCAGGACCCCCCAAGGCAATTGCTACCGCCACCCCGGCAATATTTCCCAAACCTACAGTTCCAGAAACGGCAGTTGCCAAGGCCTGAAAATGACTGACCTCCCCTTCCTTACTTTCATCTTTAATGGTTCCGAGTACATCCCCATCTACCGCCATATCTGAATTTCCCGACTCGTGATGATCCAATTCATCGTACTTTCCTCTGACGGTATTGATTGCCAACGGAAAATTTGTAATACTGGGGAATTTAAAATAAATCGTGAAAAATAGGGCTCCCGTTATTAAAAGAATAAGAACAATAGGAACGTTGTATGCTCCAATAGGAATCGTGGTTAAAACCAAATTCTCCCAAGCCACCGCAATAGGCATAAAGGCGTCGTTGATTTGTTGATCAATGCCTTGTTCTTGGGCGGATAAACCAGTGCCCATCAGTGTTATAAGTAGCGTAAGTAGATGGTTTAATTTCAATTTAGGTTTCATAGGATGTGTTCTAACGTTCGTTTTGAAGAGCCTAATATCCAAAAAAGGAACTGAAAAACAAACTAATCCAGACGAAACATTGCATTTAGTTTTTTGAGGGCATCCCCGGTTCCCAAAACAATAAGCTTCCCGTCCACCTCTATAGGCAGGTGGGCATCGGGATTAATGATCTGATTGCCCTTTCCGTCTCTATAACCAATCACATTACACCCGGTTTTGCTGATCAATTTTAATTCGGACAAAGTTTTGTTTTGATATTCTTTTGGGATTTTACTCAAACTCACTTCTTCCACATTGGGAGCGGACTCTTCTGCCCACCAGTTGAGTGTTCCTAAAAATTGTATGAGATCGGGCACGGCCAAAACGGCTGCCATATAGTCCCCCCCAATTTTGTCTGGCATGATGACATGATTGGCCCCTGCCAAGGCCAATTTGGAATGATTGCTGTCTTCAGAAACCCGACTCACGATGACCAAATTGGGATTTAATTGCCGTGCAGAAAGCACCACAAATAAATTATCTGCATCATTGGGCAAGGCACAAATCAAGTTTTTGGCGGTTTCTATGCCACAGGCTTTCAAACTCTCATCGGAAAGCGCATCGCCCTCAAAAAATAGAATTTCATCCTCATTATTACCAATCAATGTTTTGTCATTTTCGATGACTACAAAAGGTACTTTGTGGCGTTTTAAACGCGCCGTTGCTTGTCGTCCATTTCTTCCAAAACCACAGACGATGGTGTGTTCTTTTAAACGATCAATCATATCCTTATTTTTTTTTAATTTCCACGTATTCGATGTCCATACACCCAAAAGATGCTCTGCAATAAGCCGCAATGCAAAAGCAAAAACCAACAAGCCTACTATGATAAAAAAGATGGCAAATACTTTTCCTTGACTCGAAAGCTCTCCCACTTCGGTATATCCCACAGTGCTGATCGTGATCACGGTCATGTAGAGCGCATCAAACCAGGTGTAGTGAGGCTCTGATAAATAAAACCCCAACACCCCTGTCAGCGTGACGGATACGATAAGCAATAGTGTCCGAAAAAGGGGAGATTTGTATAACATGCTTAGAGGTCAAAAACGGAACTGCGTTTGGTGTAAATCATATCTTTTAATTTTAACCAAAAAGCCAACGTCAGATAAATAATAAAACCACCAACAAGCGTAGTGAATGAGGCGTAGATAAAAAATAAACGTACACTTTTCACTTTCATCCCAAGCAATTCTGCCAAACGGGAAGAAACCGCAAAACCGTTGCGTTCAAAAAAGTATTGTATGGATCGAATCTTTTCCATCTTTCAAAAATACGATAAATAACTGTTCTTTTCAGGCACCTTTAAAAAGGCTCCCTTGCAGATGCTTCTAATTTTTCATCAATTGAAATCCCACATTACACGACAAACAGCGTTTGGAATCGCAATAGTTTTTTTTCAGATGCAACAAGGCTTGACTGGCTCCGGCATGGTCTATGGTAACGCCTAATGCCTTGAATTTTTTAATGGTTTCATTTTGTTCTGCTGCCAAGAGCTGCGCCCATTCAAAGATTTTTTCCGCCTCCTTTTTGTGCTGCTGATGGGCATAGGCAAAACGGATGGGCAACAGTGCATTGACAGCCACCAATTCGAAAAAATTTCGGCTGATCTTTTTTTGGACACGGGCACTTTCCGCCCCAAAATTATAATGCTTTTCCCAATAGCTGGGCAACTGAATCTCAAAAAGTTGAAAGGCATAATCCGGAGTTTTGCACTCCATAAAAGCTTCTAATAAGGATTCGTGTTTAACGAACAGCTGCGCCAATTGTGCCAATCGAAGGGTAGGGAAATTGGGAGGGCGCAGACGTGCAAAAGTACAGTGAACCCCTAATGGAGTTTGGAAATTAAATTTTTGTTTAAAGTAATCATATTGCTTTGTTAACTTTAGCGCATAGGGGTCTTGAGTAACAGTATTCAAAAGTCCTGCCTGTCCCATCAACAAGGCTTCTAAACCGTCCGAAACTGACCGGATTTTTCGAATGATCTTAAAATCAGTTTGCAATGCCATTTTTTGAAAGGCGACCCCATTCTGATTCAAACCAAAGGCTTTGGCCAACAGGACAAACAAAACTGCCTCCCAATCGTTGTTCAAATCTTTTCTTAGGGATTCAATAGCAAAGATTCGGCTTTCCATCCGCTCAATAAACAGCCGTTCTTTCCACAAACTCCAATCCGCCTCCGAAAAACGCTGCATAGACTCTTCGCATGCAATAAAATGGGAAGGCTGGAGGAAGGTTTTTTGATAATGTGTCAATTGCTGTGGCGATACAAATTCGGACAGCAAAAGCGTCGGTAGCGGCTCGCCGGAGGGTAAAAGTACACTGGCATCGGCTTCCCACACCACGTGTAAAATCACATTGTCATAGCGATCATCGTTTTGGTGTTGATGGCGATACCAATCGGAGGCTTGGAGATGAATTTCTACCGAACCCGACCACAATAGTCCTGCTAAATGAATTTGCGCATTTAAAAAATCAGGACCGGCACCTGCATTTAAAATTCCCGGATGGATTACCTGTAAATGGGTACCAGCTGTGGTTCGTAGGCCTTTTCGATCAAATTTTTGAAAACGCCAGAGATAATGTAAAAACACTTCTTTCACAATATCGATTTGGGGTGATTAATGTTTTCGTAGTCAGACTATTCGATGGCTCCCTCCCACTCCATAATTCCTCCTAATAAATTATATACCGAGGCAATTCCGTTTTGTTGCATAATTTGACAGGCCTGAGCACTGCGGGCTCCCGAACGACAATAGACAAAATAGGTTTTGTTTCGATCCAATTCAGCAATCCCATCCATAAAAGCTTGGGGCTGGCGAATGTCTAAAAGCTGTGCTTGGGGAATGTGTCCTTGATCGAATTCCTCTTGCGAACGTACATCCAAAATGACTGCATTGGTGGCAGCCACTTGCTGTTGCTCCCACTGTTCTTGTGTTAAATCCATAAATAGTTTTTTACAAATGTACAAAGTGGTAAAATTTTTAACAATGAGAAACGAATTATTCTTTTTTGTATTACATTTGTACCTACAAATATTGTAAATGCATCTGTCATGAATTCCAAAACCGTAGTCATCGATCTTATCAAAGCGGCTTCATTGGTAATGGAAACAATAAGCAAAAATTTAAAACCTCACGGTATCTCACTCCCGCAGTTTAATGTCTTGCGAATTTTGAGAGGGCAAAAAGGAGTGGCGGCCAATTTGTTCACCGTTCAGGAACGCATGATTCATAAAATGAGTAACACTACCCGCTTGATCGACAAATTGATCGACAAAAAATTAGTGCGGAGAGCGGTGTGCGAAGAAAATCGAAGAAAAATAGAACTATATATCACTGCTGAAGGCTTGGAGTTGTTACAGCGCGTTGACCCCATTGTTGCAGCAGTTGAAAATAATTTTACGGCTTTGCTAGATCAGGAAAGCCTCGAAAATCTTGATGCGCTTTTGCATCAACTTAAAATCAATTAATAAATCAAAAACAAACTATGAAAAAAACCATTCTATTCCTATTCCTAGCGGCAACCGCTGTTTCATGGAGTCAATCCAAAGAAATGAACATCAATGCTGCTGAAAGTTCCATCCAATGGCTGGCAAAAAAAGTGACCGGACAGCATAACGGAATAATAAATTTCGTCTCTGGAAATCTAACCCTTGGTGAAAACAATATTTCGGGCGGATCATTTGAAGTCGCCATGAACACCATCAATGTTTTAGACCTCAGTGGTGAGTATAAAGAAAAACTTGAAGGACATTTAAAATCGGATGATTTCTTCGGTGTTGAAAAATTTCCCTCAGCACAATTAAACATCACGGGGTCCAAAATGAAAGCCGATAATGTATATGCGGTTGAAGCGACATTGACTATCAAAGAAATTTCACATCCCATCACTTTTGACCTGCAAATGGAAGGAGATACGGCCACTGCAAAAGTAGTCATCGATCGGTCTAAATACAATGTGCGTTATGGATCCACATCATTTTTTGATAATCTTGGAGACAAGGCCATCTATGATGATTTTGAATTAGAGATCAATTTAAAATTTTAAGCCATGGAAATTAATCGACCTAAATGTGCCTGTGGCAATACGCAAAATCCTGAAGGATATTGTGACGGTTCCCACAACAAAAAATAATTATTCGTAGAAGTTGGGGTTGAAAATTTTTATTTTATATTTGACCCAATGAATCGAACAATAATTTTAAACAACTGGTGGAACATGGAAGTCTAACACTTTCGTGAAACCATGCTATATATAACTAGGCTTGTCATCACGACAGGCCTTTTTTAATTTAAAAAAGTAAATACATGTACAAACTCAATACGGAGCATAGAAAAATTCTTGCAGACACCCTCACCCCGGTGAGTGCCTATTTGAATTTACGAGATGTGTTTCCCCACAGTCTGCTGTTGGAAAGTAGTGACTATCATGAGAACAACAATGATTATTCCTATATCTGCTGCAACCCCATCGCTTGGATTGAATTGAAAAACAATCAACTTACCACGCATTATCCCGATGGAAAGATAGTGGTTGAAAAAGCGGTTCCCCAAGGCGAAGTGCCAGAGCGCATTCACCAATTTACGCAACAATTTGAAAGCGAAGATTTTCCTTTTAAATTTATCAGTAATGGGATTTTTGGATACATCGCGCATGATGCCATTGCACATTTTGAAAACATCACTTTAAACCCCGACAAAGAGGGGTTGGACATTCCTGAAATCTATTATGCGGTTTATCAAAACATTATCGCAATCAGTCTGTTCAATCACGAAGCGCATTTGTTTTCGCACAGCTATGAAGGCCGCCATAATTTAGACCGTATTGAACGGCTGATCAGTTCCAAAAACAGTACGCGTTTTCGTTTTGAAAAAACCGGTGAAAAGACCTCCAACCTCACCGACGCTGAATTTCTAGACTTTGTGGACAAAGGCAAACAACATTGTTTCCGAGGAGATGTCTTTCAGTTGGTGCTTTCAAGAAGGTTTTCCCAAGGTTTTAAAGGCGATGAATTCAATGTGTATCGCACCCTGAGATCCATCAATCCTTCGCCCTATTTGTTCTTTTTTGATTATGGCGATTTTAAAATTTTTGGCAGCTCTCCCGAGGCGCAATTGGTTGTCCAAAACGGCAAAGCCGAAATCCATCCCATAGCAGGCACCTTTCGAAGAACGGGTAATGATGCACAGGATGCCGCTGCTGCTTTGGAACTCGCCAAAGACCCCAAAGAAAACAGTGAACACGTAATGTTGGTGGATTTGGCACGAAACGATTTAAGCCGAAACGGTACCGATGTGGTAGTGGAAAAAAATCGAGAAATTCAATTTTATTCGCATGTCATCCATTTGGTGTCTAAGGTGGTCGGGAAGATGAAATCCAAAACGAAAACTTTTCAAGTTGTGGCCGATACCTTCCCCGCAGGAACCCTCAGTGGAGCTCCCAAGCACAAAGCCCTTCAGTTGATTGACCAATACGAAAAAACCAAGCGCGATTTTTATGGTGGGGCTTTGGGATATATGGATTTTAAAGGCAATTTTAATCACGCCATCATCATTCGTTCGTTTCTATCCAAAAACCAGCAACTGCATTATCAAGCCGGGGCAGGAATCGTTGCCAAATCGGTTCCCGAAAGCGAATTACAAGAAGTATACAACAAACTGGGAGCTTTGGATAAAGCCCTGAGTTTAGCAGAAACCATTTAACAGAAACCGCCATGAAAAACGTATTTGTTATTGATAATTATGACTCCTTTACCTATAATTTGGTGCATTATTTGGAGGAGTTAGATTGCAAGGTCACCGTAAAACGAAACGATCAATTTGATTTGGACGAACTCGAAGCTTATGATGCCCTAGTGCTGTCTCCCGGTCCCGGAATTCCTGATGAATCGGGTTTGCTAAAAGCGGCCATCCAACGCTACGCCCCGCATAAAAAAATCCTTGGAGTTTGTTTAGGACAACAAGCCATCGGTGAAGTTTTTGGTGGTTCATTGGTCAATCTTGACACCGTCTATCACGGAGTAGCGACACCCGTTAACATAACCCAAGAGGATGCTTTGTTTAAAGATTTGCCCGAAACTTTTGAAGTGGGTCGCTATCATTCTTGGGTGGTCAAAACGCCCCTGCCCGAAGATTTAATAGCCACCTCTTTTGATGAGCACGGTCAGTTGATGTCCTTGCGCCACAAAACTTACGATGTCTGTGCTGTTCAATATCATCCCGAATCTATTTTGACCCCCAACGGAAAAAAAATATTAGAAAACTGGATCAATTCCTAACACATGAAAGCAATACTCAACCGGCTCATCCATCATGAAACCCTCAGCAAAGCGGAGGCACGACAAATGATTATCAATATTGCAGAAGGGCAGTACAACAACAGTCAAGTTGCTTCTTTTCTCACCGTATATATGATGCGAAGCATTCGATTGGAAGAACTCGAAGGTTTTCGCGAAGCATTGCTCGAACTTTGTATTGCCATTGATTTGAGTGCTTTTGAGACCATCGACTTGTGCGGTACCGGTGGGGATGAAAAAGACACTTTTAATATTTCCACCCTCGCCGCTTTTGTTACCGCCGGTGCCGGCATCAAGGTGGCTAAACACGGTAATTATGGGGTGTCTTCCAGTTGTGGCTCCAGTAATGTACTCGAAGCTTTGGGAATAAAATTTACACATGAAGAAGATTTTCTAAAACGTTGTGTGGATCAAGCCGGTATTTGTATCCTACATGCGCCCTTGTTCCATCCTGCCCTGAAAAATGTGGGCGCAATTCGAAAAGAACTGGCGGTTAAAACCTTTTTTAATATGTTGGGACCCCTAGTCAATCCAGCCTTTCCAAATTATCAATTGACGGGCGTATTCAATTTAGAATTAGCGCGCTTGTACCAGTACTTGTTTCAAAATACGGATAAGAAATTTACGGTACTCTATGCCTTGGAAGGCTATGACGAAATTTCTTTAACTGGTCCCACCAAGGCCTTTAGCAGCTCCAACGAACGCGTTTTGACCCCTCAAGATTTTGGGGTTGCTGTGCTTAAAGCAGAAGATATTGCAGGAGGACATAATGTTGCCTCGAGTGCGGAAATTTTTATGCGCGTTTTGCAAAACAAAGGTACCGAAGCCCAACAAAATGTGGTGTGCGCCAATGCGGGGATGGCCATAGCGACGGCAAAAGACCTGAGCCCCAAAGCTGGTTTTGACATCGCCAAAGAGGCCTTGGTTTCAGGAGCTGCCTTTCAATCCTTCAACCGACTTCAAAAACTTTGTCAAGCATGAGTATCTTAGATCAAATTGTTGCCGATAAAAAAATTGAAGTTGCGCAACGCAAATCGCTTTTTCCAAGCTCTTTTTGGGAAGCCTCCCCCCTTTTTGAACGCCCCACCCTTTCCTTGACCAAACGTCTTCAAGCAAGTCCTTCGGGCATTATTGCAGAACACAAACGCCGTTCCCCCTCCAAACAAAACATCAACAGCAGCCTGACTGTTTCGGAAGTTGCCAAAGGCTATGAAGCAGCCGGCGTGTGTGGGATGTCGGTTTTGACCGATGGAAAATATTTTGGAGGCTCTTTGGACGATTTGATCCTCGCCCGATCGGTGACCCAATTCCCCCTGTTGCGCAAAGAATTCATTGTTGATGAATACCAACTCATCGAAGCCAAAGCCCATGGCGCGGATGTGATTTTGCTCATTGCCGCAGTTTTGACAAGAACCGCCATTCAGCAACTCTCCACCACAGCCCAACAATTGGGATTGGAAGTCTTGTTGGAAGTCCACAATTTGGAAGAGTTGGAGAAATCCCTAATGCCCAGCCTGAACCTTTTGGGGGTAAACAATCGCAATCTAAAAACCTTTGAAGTTTCTTTGGACAATAGCCGAAATTTGGCAGCACAAATTCCCGAGGAATTTGTCAAAATTTCAGAAAGTGGCATCAGTGATTTAGATGCTATTAGGGATTTAAAAACCTATGGCTATAAAGGATTTTTGGTGGGAGAAAATTTTATGAAAACCGCTGACCCCGGTCAAGCCGCTGCAGCTTTTATAAACGCCTTGGAACGATGAAATTAAAAGTTTGCGGCATGCGCGATCCCGAAAATATCAAGGCACTGATGGCCCTAGCACCTGACTATATGGGGTTTATCTTTTGGGCGCCCTCCAGTCGTTATGTAAGTGAAGCTACGCCCACCCTACCCGACAGCATAAAAAAAACGGGGGTTTTTGTAGATGCCAGCTTGGATTTTGTTCAATCTTGTGTGGAGGAACACGCCTTGCAAGCGGTCCAACTTCACGGTCAGGAAAGCCCGGAATATTGTTTATTAATAAAGGATTTCCAGGTCGAAGTCATCAAAGCATTTTCCATTAAAGACCATTTTGATTTTTCTGTTTTGGAAGCTTATGAAAAGTCCTGTGATTATTTTCTTTTCGATACCAAAGGGACTCTTCCCGGTGGAAATGGTTATGGTTTTGACTGGAAAATTTTAAATAACTATCCTTCACAAAAACCATTTTTTATCAGCGGAGGTATTGGCATGGAGGAAACCGCTTCCATCAAAAAATTATCGGCCCACGCTTTACCGCTTTATGCTATTGATGTAAACAGTAAATTTGAAAGTGCTCCCGGGCTAAAAAAAATTGATCTTTTAAAACGTTTTAAAAAAGAATTATATGAATTATAATGTAGATGAAAAAGGCTATTATGGAGATTTTGGAGGGGCTTATATCCCCGAAATGTTATATCCCAATGTCGCCGAACTTAAGGAGAACTATCTTAAAATCTCTGCCACTCCCGACTTTAAAAAAGAATTTGATGACTTGCTCAAAGCCTATGTAGGACGTCCAACACCACTGTATTTTGCCAAGCGATTGTCTGAAAAATACAATACCAAAATCTATCTTAAACGGGAAGATTTATGCCATACTGGAGCGCATAAGATCAACAATACCATCGGGCAGATATTGTTGGCCAAACGTTTGGGGAAAAACCGAATCATTGCAGAAACTGGAGCCGGGCAACACGGGGTGGCCACCGCCACCGTTTGTGCTTTGATGGGAATCCAATGTATTGTTTACATGGGTGCGCTTGACATCAAAAGACAGGCGCCCAATGTGGCACGTATGAAAATGCTGGGAGCTGAAGTACGTCCGGCGCAATCGGGGAGTAAAACCCTAAAAGACGCGACCAACGAAGCCATCCGCGATTGGATCAACAATCCCGTAAATACACATTACATCATCGGATCGGTGGTGGGCCCTCACCCCTATCCCGATATGGTGGCCCGCTTCCAGTCGGTCATCAGCGAAGAAACCCAGTGGCAATTAGAGGCCGCCGAGGGGCGCAGTCATCCCGACCACCTTATTGCCTGTGTGGGCGGAGGAAGCAATGCCGCAGGGCTTTACTACCATTATCTGAATGACGAACGGGTCAACATCATCGCCGTGGAAGCCGCCGGAAAAGGGGTGGATTCGGGCGAGAGTGCAGCCACTTCTGCCTTGGGACGAGAAGGAATCATCCACGGTAGTAAAACCTTGTTGATGCAAAGCCCCGACGGACAAATCACAGAACCTTATTCCATTTCTGCAGGCCTGGATTATCCCGGCGTGGGTCCCATGCATGCCCATTTATTCAGAAGCAAACGCGCAGAATTTATCTCCATACCGGATCAAGAAGCCATGGACTGGGGATTGACCCTTTCACAAATGGAAGGCATCATTCCCGCCATCGAAACAGCCCATGCCTTTGCCGTGCTGGATGTTCGTCGCTTTGGCGCAGCGGAAATTCTAGTGTTTAACTGTTCCGGACGTGGCGACAAAGATTTAGATACTTATATCAATTATTTTAACTTATAATTCCCTTCTATAAACTTTAGTAGCAGTGGCTCTTTGGTGTTCGCCTTATCCACAAAAAATATAGTACCACATGAAACAAAATCGCATTGATCAAAAATTTGAGGAAGACAAAAAACTCCTTTCTATCTATTTTTCAGCAGGACATCCAAATTTGGACGACACGGTTCCCATCCTGAACGCCTTACAATCCTCCGGAGTGGATATGGTAGAAATTGGCTTGCCTTTTTCGGATCCTTTGGCAGATGGCCCCACGATACAAGAAAGCTCTACCCAAGCACTTAAAAACGGCATGACAACGGAAACACTTTTCAATCAATTGGAGGGAATCCGCAAATCTATTCATATTCCGTTGGTTTTGATGGGCTATTTTAACCCGATGATGCAATACGGAATCGAAAAATTTTGCGCTCGTTGCCAAGCCATCGGCATTGATGGGCTGATCATTCCGGACTTACCTGTGGATGTATATCATGAACAGTACAAACCCCTTTTCGATCAATACGGTTTGTACAATATGTTTTTGATTACCCCGCAAACCTCGGAGGAACGAATCCGCTATATCGACAGTGTTTCCAGTGGTTTTATTTATATGGTTTCCAGTGCCAGCGTAACTGGGGCAAAAAGTGACTTTGGAGCGGAACAAGCGAGCTATTTTGAGCGGATTGCCCAGCTGGGACTCAACACTCCCACTGTAGTTGGTTTTGGAATCAGCAATGCAGCAACTTTTCAGGCTGCCACACAATATTCCAAAGGTGCCATAATCGGCTCTGCTTTTATCAAATTTTTGGAAGAAAAAGGAGTCGCAAATATTGATGCCTTTGTGCAAAGCATTCGTTAGCATTAAAAACGTTTTCCGATCCGCACATTGAAGGGAATGGCAATGATGGGGTGTTTTCCGAGTCGTGTTCTCAGCTCGTGATAACGGTCTATGCGCTGACTGTTATTTATCAATTGGGCATTGCGATTCCCATAATTGTGTTGATTGATCCAAAAGCGTTTTCCTATGCCCAAATACAGATCGATCAAATAGTTGTTTTTATCAAATTGATAACCCCATTTAAAACTAGTGGTAATGGCTTGCGCATGCACTTGATAGGGCATTAAAAGACGTTCCTTCGCCGCATTAGAGTTCGTCTCTGGGGGAACGCCATAAAAAACTCCTTCCTCCCAAAATCGCTGATTGATCCAATCCCATTCCAGTGCAAAATAGGCACCATAAGGCGTTTTCTTTTTTAGGTATAAGCGTTCTTCCAAAGCCATTCTAAAGCCCTTAAAATTTGGCTTTGGGGTACTGAGTTCACTAAATAGGGTGTTGGGAAGCAACCATGAAATCATCAATTGGGTGGAGAGGTCATGCCCTGTTGGTTTTTCCAAAGCCATTTCAACACTGGCATGGTGAAAACTGATTAATTTTAAAGGGGTGAATTTGAGCACATAGTCCGTTTTTTCAAAAGCATTGTAGGGATACAGTTGGGGTGGATTTTGCTGCATATCTACTGCAATCGTGGTGGGGTACCCATAACGCTTCTCTGATTTTCGATCGAACAAATATTGCATTATCATGCCGTAGTTGGCCGCAAAATAACCAAAAATGTATGCGAAAGAATTATAGGGTGCTAAAGAAAAAGACTGCTTTTTACCCAACTTGGTTTCCAAAGTAAAAACCAAATAATCTTTAGAACGTTTCGCCTTTAATTGGTGTTGGGTGCCATACACCGAGACTGTGTCCTTTGGAGTACTGAGTATTGTTGGCTCTTGGGTAGTGAGGTATAAGGTCTGTGTTTTTCTATTTAAAAAGCTTGCACAAGAGGTTCCCAAAAAAACAGCCAATAAGAGGAGCACAAGTTGCAAAACTTTCATAGGTGTCGGATTTGAGGGGTTTGATTTTCGGGCTTAAACTTCAAAGACCCTGCCATATTGCTCCACTCTAAAATCAAAGGTGGTGTAGTTGGGATTTTTAATTTTATTTTGTTTAAATGCGTTCCTACTCCCGATGGCTCGATTGGCAGCTCCCGAAGGTGCGGTCAGGCTGTAGGTTACGATGCGCCTACCTTCCCAAATAAATTCATGCTTACGGGGCACTTCATGGGACACCCTCAGCAGCTTCAATTGGGCTTGTTTAAGGAGCTGTCTAAAGAAATATTCCGGTCCGTTTTTGCTATTCCCTCCAGTAAAAATCAGCGTGTTGATTTTGGGATGTTCTTTTAAAACCTGCAAAAGGTTTCTCAATTCTACTTGTTCCATGCCCAGGTCAGAGGCGTCTATTTTTTTGCGATAGGCAGCGGCAACGATATCACAAATCCCGATTCCTTCCCGTTTTAAAAAGGCTTTTCGCTGCGCTATGGCAGCAGCCGTATTTTCATATTTTAAATTTAAGCCGTAGAGGCGATCCCAAATTTTCCATAACATGCCATTGCTACTGCCGTAAAAAAAAACGACGTCCGCAGCGTTTAAGGTGCCGATGGAAAAACGCGGCGGGGGAAGTGTCCCCACAATCAATCGTGTGGTGTTCGAAAAAATATAGGGAGGATAAGGATGATAATGCTTCCACATTTCTAGACCACACTCCCTTGACAACTGCTTCCGGCACCTGCCGTGCATCCATAACAATGCTGTGAAATACAAATTGTTCGTTCTTGCAAGGGAGCGGGATCAAAATCGTCCAAATGCTGAATGGGACTGGCCACTTTGATGTCCAGCATTTGATTAAAATCACAATCGTAGAGAAAGCCATCCCAACGGACGGATAGGGTATTGGTGCACATCACGTTGTTGAGTGCTGCAGGATTGAAGGCAGCGACCAAAGCTTCAATATACTCTTCATAATTTTCAGAAGCAATCAAATATTCCAAAAAACGGCTGATGGGCATGTTGGTGATGGTGAACAATTGATTAAAATCAACATCAAAATCAGCTTTGAGGGCTTTTTTATAATCCTTTTCTAAGGCTTTTTGATCTCCGGGCAAAAAAGCCCCGGAAGGGTTATAGACCAAATCTAATTGTAGCTTGGAATCGGGTTTTCCATAGCCCACAGCATTGAGTTGTTGTAGGGCTTCAATGGATTTGGAAAAAACGCCTGCCCCTCGCTGTCGGTCGGTTTTTTCTTTTTTATAAAAAGGTAAAGAAGATATCACGTGAATGTTGTGGGTCTTGAAAAATTCTGGCAAATCGTAGTATTTTTTATTGGCGCGAAGTATGGTTAAATTGGAACGCACAATAAAATCGGCGACGCCCAGGGCTGAGGCCTGCTCCACAAACCACCGAAAGTCCGGGTGCATTTCGGGTGCCCCACCGGTCAAGTCGAGGGTATGAACGGAGGTTTTTTTTAGGATTTCAAGACATTGAACTAAAGTGGCTCGGGACATCATTTCTTTGCGATCCGGTCCTGCATCCACATGGCAATGCGAACAAACCTGATTGCACATATAGCCCAAATTGATTTGTAAAATCTCCAACTTTTGGGGTTGTAATACGGGCGTTGCCGTGGCTGCGATACGCTCTGAAAAGGTGGGTAAACCTCCTTGACCAAAAATTCCGTTACTTAAAAAAGAAAGTTGCTTTGCTCCCGAAGCCAAAGCGTGTTTTTGGGATTGTAAAGATTTGGTATTCATCACATGCTCTTTTTATTGTAAATATCCATCATTTGAACACCGTGCACCAAGGAAGCTCCTCCTCGAATCGCCCCTGCCACATGCAGTGCTTCCATCATTTCCGATTTATCGATTCCTCGTTTGAGCCCGTCCTGTGTGTAGGCATCTATACAATAGGGACATTGGATGGTGTGCGCAACGGCAAGCGCAATCAAAGACTTTTCGCGGGCAGAAAGGGCTCCTTCTTTAAATACTGTGTTGTAATAATCGAAAAATTTTTCTCCCAGTTCGGGAGACCAATCGGTGATGTTTTTAAATTGTTTTAAATCAGCGGGATCGTAATAGGTTTTTTTCAATGGGATATTTTTTATATTTTAGAGGTCAGAAATTACAATGATTTTATTAAATAAGCATTGTTTTAACAATATTTTTAAAAATCGCCGACCCTTAATCTCTACAAAGTACCTTTACTTGTATTAATCATAGTTTCTTAATTCGTTTGAATGAAAGAATTTTATCCTTTTTTCGTTGATTATATCCCGCTGATCATCTCAAACGTCATCGTTATAGCGTTCTTTTTGTTTTTCCAAAAAAACACCAAGAAGGTTAAAACGAGCTATAAAAGTAAAATTGCTGAATTGGAATCTCGATCACTTCGCGCACAAATGAATCCTCATTTTATTTTTAATGCTATCAATGGAGTTCAAAGTATCATGCTGTTGAAGGGAGAAGTAGAATCGAATCGTTATATCGGTTTGTTGTCTAAAATTTTGCGGTTTACGTTAGAAATCAATCGACAGGAACTGATTAGTTTGGAGGAGGAAATTGATTATTTGGAAGCTTATATTGGACTGCAACAAATGCGCCTTGATAACAAAATAGATTACAACATCCATTTGGATTTATTACAGCATCCAAAGCATTATATTACACCTCCCATGCTGATTCAGCCCATCGTAGAAAACGCTATCATCCATGGACTAACTCCTTTAAAAAAAGGAGGTTTTTTAACCATCGATATTCAAGAGGACACCCATTCATTGATTGTAACGGTGGTGGATAATGGGATTGGCTTGAAAGCATCCAAAAAGATGAACAATAGCTACAATACTACGCATAAGTCCTATGCCACTCAAATACTAAGAGAACGTATTGAAATTTTTAATAATTCCAAAAAAGGAAAGATGGAATTTCGTATTGAAGATCTTACTACAAAAAAGAAATCAGGAACCAAAGCCATGATAAAAATACCCAAACAAATACAACTATAATTACTTAAAATTGAACCTATGGAAACAGAATTGATTACATCAATCATCATTGAAGATGAAAAAAACAATGCCGATTTACTAGCACACTTCGTCAAAAAATACTGCCCTATTATAGACTTGGTAGCGGTTTCGCTCACCAAAAAAGAGGCAATTGCTGCGATCGAGACCCACCAACCTCAACTCCTTTTTTTAGACATCGTACTGGATGAAGGAACAGCCTTCGAATTGTTAGAAGATGTGGATACTGCTCAAATGCAAATTATATTTATTACGGCATTTGATGAATTTGCCCTGAAAGCCTTCCGCTACAATGCGGTGGACTACATCTTAAAACCCATCCAAATCGATGAATTGATCAAGGCCGTGGAGCGGGTCCGGAAACATTTGGAAAATCAAGATTTTATTTTTCAGGAGCAAATCCACAACCTCACCGATTCTTTGCAGGAAAAAAATCCGCTCAAATTTGTAACGATATCCAATATAGATAAGGTGAACTTTGTCAAAAGTGAAGACATTCTCTATTGTAATTCTTCGGGCAGATACACCGAATTTCATCTTAAAGACAAAAGAAAATTAGTGGCTTCAAAATCCTTAGGAGATTACGAAGACATCCTGGATTCCTCACAATTTTTTAGAATTCACAAATCCTATATCGTTAATTTGCAATATATTGTATCCATAAATAAAAAAGCGGGCAACTACTGCGAGCTGGTTGAAGGATCCAGTTTACCGATTTCAAGAAGACGTTTAGATGCCCTATTTCAATTTATAAAAATTATGTAAAAACCCTCCAAATCTGACCTCCCCATGTCTTTTAACTGTCTTTGGTACTGCAATTCCGAAGAATATGATGCTTGGCATCAATTCCGAAAAGCAACCCATTCTCCTTTTATTACCCATCGTCATGCAAACGCTATTGATTCCCAAAAAACCGATAGTTCCACACCTACGGGTTTATGTTTGTGGTCTACTTCTTACCTTTTAAGTCATGCGGATCAAGTTCCAAAAACTTCAAATCTCACTCCCCATATCCTTTTGGCAAAAGAGAAGGAAGAAGCCGTCTTGGCGTTTCGGAAAAACTTTAATCATTGTATTTGTTTAACCAAATCGATTGAAGAAAACAAAATCGTGTTGGTTGATTCACTCAGTGCCTACTTTCATCCCAAAAACAAAGTCCCATTTTTGAAGAAAAAACTCTATTTACTATCTGAGGACAAAGGTTTTTCGGCTGCAATTACCGACTGGGATAGGATTGTTGCCTTTTATCAAAAATCCAATATGATCTATGTGTATTTGCAAGATGAAGTACATACATTTAAACACTTTGATTATCAGTGGATTGCTATTCAATGTAAACATGCACCTTATTTTTATTCCATTCGCCCCAATTATACAATCAACTTAAATGCATTACAGTACATCGATTATGTTGAGAAGAATCATTATCGTTGTTATTTGGACAACCAGCTTAATTTACAAATAACGTCCCTCGAAAAAAAAGCCCTTTTAAACACGATACAAAAGCGCTCTAATCATTTTAATTTTGTTTGGAACGAGCAACACCAAAATAAAAGAATTTTTCCTTAATCATTCTGTAGTCTTTTTCTTACATTTTTCACACTTCACGACTTGACCATTTATTACATCATATAGACCTTTAATGTAGAATTTTTCTACTTATAATTCAACAGATAATTCCACCATGATTCCTATGATTTTCTCGAGATAAATTTGAAGGATAGTAATTCTCCTCATCGAAAGACAATTAAATGTTAAAATACATCGCCTACACTTCAGTTTTCTTTTATATGTTTTCTATAAATGTCAGGGCTCAAGTGCTTGTGGGTGCTGATATTTATATTGACAAAGGAGCGGAAATGTATATAGAAGCAGCAAATACTACTTTTGACCAAGCCAATATCATTACTGATCGTTCCAATAATTATGGTTTGGTTGCTTTTGGACCCGACGCCCAATGGTCTAATGCGGATCACAATGCACATGTCAATGGATATACACGCATGTTCAATGAGGAGGCATTTAGCTTTCCCTCCGGGCACGACAACATTTTTCAACCCTTACGTATCACCCGTATCAACCAACACACCATTGTAGATATTGCCTATAGCCATATCGGGCACAGCAACCTTACAGCAGAAATCGGCATTGAAAAAGTGAGTGATGAATTCTATTGGACCGCTTTTGGTGATGATCCTGCCTATGTGTCCTTATCGTGGAACTCCTTTAGTAATATCGACAAACTGACCGACAATAATTTGGATCGTTTGGGAATTGCTGGCTATGATGGAACTGTTTGGCGCATCATTGAAGCCGGTTTGGATTCCGCGCATTTTGAAGACAATAGCAATGTAAGCCTGCTTTCGGGATCAATCACCTCTAAAAATCCCGTCTTTTTGGAAGGATATGACGCCTTTACTTTGGTCGCTGTGAGCGCTGAGAACATCTTGAAAATCTCGCAAGGGTTTACTCCCAATGGCGATGGTATCAACGATACATGGTATATAGAAAACATTGAAAATTACCCCAATGCAAAAATCTATGTCTACAGTCGCTGGGATCGCGAAGTGTATACCTCTTTGGGTAATTATCAGAACGACTGGAATGGAATTTATAAAAACAATCAAGAACCCGTGCCAGATGGGTCGTATGCTTATGTCATTGATTTGGATGGTGATGATGAAATGGACTTGGCGGGTTGGATCTATGTTACACGTTAAAGAATATAAAAATATAATGCGCCTTAAAATCTTACTATAAAACCTATGCAACAAAATTACTTAGTAGCCTGCTTATTTATTTTGGTCGGTCTTTTTAGTAACCCTGTAAGGAGTCAACAAGACCCCCATATTTCCTTGTATCGTTTTCATATGAATATGATCAATCCGGCAGTATCTGGAATCAAGGACACCCCGATGCTCAATATGACCTTCAGAAGTCAATGGCAGGAGTTTGAAGATGCCCCCGAAACACAGGTGATTTCTTTTGGCACTCCCACAAAAGGGGAACGGATAGGCGTAGGAGTCAATGTCATTCACGACAAAACTTTTGTAGAGGAACAAACCAATATTTTTGGAAGCTTTTCCTATCGTTTGCCCATGACTAAAGAGCTGGATCTTTTTCTAGGGCTCCAAGCCGGCACGAATGGCTATAGCGTGAATGCGCAAAACCTAAGAGTTTATGGATTGCCCCAAGGCGAAATTGATCCCAATCTGATCAATTTTAGTCGTTTTAATCCCAATGTAGGAGTTGGAGCCTATTTAAGACATGAAAATTATTTCTTCTCCATTTCAGCTCCAAAAATATTAGCCACCAAGCGATTTAAAGAAATTGACGGTTTGTTTACTACTGCTGCCGATCGGGTGCACTATTACGCCAGTGGAGGATACTTTATCGAACTCAACAATCAGTGGGAGTTTGTTCCTTCCTTCTTGGCACGGTATGTCAATTTTGCGCCCTTTTTGTTTAGTGCCAATGCCACCTTTTCCTATAAACGTATTATCGATTTTGGATTGGAATACAGTTTTTCCAGTGGCATTGGAGGCAATATGATGGTCGATACCGGAGGTACTTTTTCCTTTGGGTATGCCTATGTTACTTCCATGCACCCCCAAATCAATCAGTTTTCAAAAGGAACGCATGAAGTGGTGCTTCGAATCAAATTGGGGCAGGAAATTAATAATAGAACTGGAGACGAACTTGCCAGAGTAACTGAAGATAGAAATGAACGAAGAATTGGAACACGAAATCGCGAAAATAATGTTCAAAGAACACGAAATAATTAAACCTTACTCACGGAGAATTTAGGCTATTACTATTTGATAGAAAAATACACCCCAGTAAATGAAACATACGAGAACCTCCCTTGTTATTCAATACAGTTTTATAATTGTTTTGATGTTTGGCATTCAAAACACCTTGGCTCAGGTAAAGATTGGAGATAATTTGATCAACGTTTCAGAATATTCTTTGTTAGAATTGGAAAGTAAAAACAAAGGACTTCTTGTCCCTCGAATGTCCACGGAAGAACGTGATCGCGCTTTTAATCAAGAAACCCCAGAGGGGATGGTCATTTTCAATACGGATTTACAAATGATGCAATATTATTTCTATCCAATCGACAAAGATTCTAAAAAAAGAGCACTTGAAAAAGTATGGAATACAACCGGTGAAGAAGTTTATACGAACCGACCTCTTATTCCTAATCCGGGGGATATCTTTTTTGATGAAGAAGACGACACCCTTTATGCTTGGAATTCAGAAAGCAATGAGTGGATTCCTATTAATGTAAGCAATAATAATAATAATTCTAATAATGATTTAAATGGTTTAGATGAGGTCATTACGGGGAGTACAACTCCTTCCGCAACGACAGGATCTACTGCCGTTTCCTTGCACGCACCCGGCATCCTCTATGCCAACACCAAAACGGGGGATCTCTATGTTGCCATAGACACCAATGGCGATGGCACCTCAGATCGCTGGGATAGAGTCGGTGGCGGCGGTGCCGCTGGACCTGCTGGACCTGCTGGACCTGCTGGGCCGGCTGGGCCAGCCGGACCTACGGGGCCTCCTGGCGCCCCCGGTGCAACTGGATTAACGGGTCCTCAAGGACTCCCCGGTTCTGGAGTGATTTCAGGTACCGGAAATCCCACTGCAGGAGGTGTTACTCCAACAACGGGTAATATCTATATTGATAATACCACTGGAGCTATTTATACCGTTTCCGGTACTACTTGGATTCAACAAGGTGCTGACAACCTCGGAGATCATACTGCCACACAAAATCTTAATTTGGGAGTTTACAGCATTGTTGATCAAATGGGAATGACGGGCAATCCAGGACAAATTCTCTCCCGCAGTGCTACAGGAACCCTTTGGATTGATTCCGTTCGGGTCACCTCAGGAATGGGATCACCCACCTTGACTAGCCCTGCTAGCCCTACAGCCGGTGATGTCTATGTCGATCAATCCACTGGTGATGTCTATACCTACACCTGTTCAGGAACCGGAACATCAACAAGCTCTAGTACTACCTGTATGTGGGTCAGACAGACCGGTAATGTAACCTCCGGAAGCGGATCGCCCACAACAACAACCGTGTCGGGTACTGCCGGTGATACCTATGTGGATCAGTCTACCGGTGATATTTATACCTATACCTGTTCAGGAACCATGTGTGAATGGGAACTACAACAGGGAGACAATATCTATACAAAAGATGACAGCTTTACCGAATCCAGGGTAGCAACTTTAGTGGGAAGTGATACATTGACCTTTGATGGTACGGCATCCAACACAGTGATTTTCAATACCGATATCCGTGTTAATGAAGCCATCAAAGACAGTGATGGTGACGTAGGTTTGCCCGGACAAATACTCAGCAGTACAGGAGCCGCCTCAAATACCGTAGATTGGATCTATCCCGGAGGAGGCAATTTGGTCAGCACCACCACCAATTATACAGTAACCACTGAAAACACCGTCTATGTGAGTCCATCAGGAACCGTGACAGTAACCCTCCCCGATCCAACAGGAATGGATGGTAGAACCATTACTATTAAACGTACTAGCCTTGAATCATTAACAAATACTTTACAAGTGATTACAGCCGCAGGAATAATTGATGGCGTGAGTGTTATCAATATGAATGTAGGCCTACAAGGATACACCTTTGAGGCCTTTGGAGGAAACTGGTATATCAAAACAAGATTTTAAACAATAAAACATAATAATAAGTAAAAACCCTAATCTCTAATCAAAATGAAAAATTCAATTAAAATCGCCCTTGTAATGTTTTTTGCATTGACAAGTACCGGACTTTTTGCACAGTATGGTTTTGGGACTAATAGTCCCAATCCCAACAGTGCTATGGACATTGTGAGCCCCAACAAAGGGGTCTTAATCCCTCGTATAAGCTTAACCGCTTCTTCCACTTTTCTTTTAGGAGCAACAGCCACGGCAAGTCATACGAGTATGCTTATTTTCAACACCAGTAGTTCTACCTTAAACGGACTACGAGGTGCAGGTTACTACTATTGGACCACCACTACGGCTCCCAATGGATTTTGGACTCGAATTTCCAACGGTCCCAGCCTTACCGAAAGTGCCACGTTGCACGATACCCTCCGTTGGGATGGTACCAACTGGGTCAATAGCAGTGCCCTACAAAACGATGACGTTAATGTGACTGCAACGGGAAGTTTAACCGTAGCAGGTAACATTTATGCCGACACCTTTACCACCATTTGGACCCCCACTCCTCCGGCACCCTATGCGGTGAATGATGTGGTGTTACACGAAGGTCGTTTTTATCGCAATGTTGATGCTGCCACAGCTAGTACCACCCCCAGTGGAACTACTGCTCCTAATGTCAATACTTGGGAACCCATCAGCTCGGCACCACAAACGCTTGCCGTAAATCAAATTGGCGCAACCGCCACGGCGACTTCAACCACCACCTCTTTAACCATATCAGAGGGTAATGCCATCTCCTTGGTAGCCAGCAACGGATTGCACTTTTCTACTCAAGGAACCACCAATACTTTGGAGCTTATTGCAACCAACGAACTAACCGGCGTGCTTTCTACCACGGGTGCAGGCTTGACGAGTGAAACCTTGACCTTGACCTTAGCCAATGACATCACTGGTCCTGACATTTTTGATCTTTCTACATTTGAAGAAGTAAAAGCGGGAACAGGCACCCCATCCACCCAAACTTTTACCCCTTCTCCCACTACTGGAGATTTATATGTGGACACCAACAGCAGTACACTTTGGACTTTTGTGGGACCCGCTGCTACCGATTGGGTATTGGTGGAAACAGCCGTGGAAAACATATATACCGACAATGGGACGCTAACGGCCTCACGTACCGTTAATCTTGACGGAAAATCACTGCAATTTGCCGACACTGCTTCTTCAGTACTTTATTTGGACTCTGCTGATGATCGAGTTTATGTGGGGAATAACACAAGCTTTACAGGTACCGCCTCCTATACCGCCTCGCACAGTGGCACCTTGGCCGACCTTGATTTGGTGGTAGAAGGGGATACCAAAACCCGCTTTTTGGTGGATGAAAATGACGAAGTGGGTAACACTGGTGATGTTTTAACGCGGACTGATACAGGTATGGAATGGAAACCCTCCGGCAGCCTTTTGGTGGAAATGATTACAACTTCTCAAGCCATTGGTGCCAGTGTACCCTATACACCCGGTATCGTCCTAATTTCGCCTGCTGGTGCTAACGTAACCGCAACACTACCCGCTGCAAATTCTGCGGACTACCCCATTGGATCCATTCTAAAAATTAAAAGAAATGGAGATTATTCAACTCCCAATAATGAAATCTATTTGAATGCCAGCGGAGCCAATGCTAGTATTGATGGAAATTCGAACGCAGCGTTATCCATAATGGGAATGGGATATGCCTCTGTAGATTTAATTTCAACTGCCTCAGGATGGGTTAGAATTTATTAATAAATAAACAACTCCTCCCCCTCTCTATCAATTATTGAGATCATTAGAGTTTGAGGGGGGGGGGAGGTAATTAGAAAAAAAAACATGAATCGTATTGTACTCTTAAGATTTATCATGCTCTTTCTATTTAGTGGAGTACTTTGGTCACAACAAGGAGTCGGCACCAATTTTCCAAATGAAAATGCGGCTTTAGAAATAACTTCACCCAACAAAGGGGTGCTCATGCCTCGAATCAGTTTGCCCTCCTCCTCCACCTTGTTTACAGGAATAGTGGGCACTGCCAGCCATACCAGTATGTTGGTCTATAATACCAACACCGCCACCAATACGGGCTTGGTGGGCGAAGGCTATTATTTTTGGAATGGTACCTACTGGGAGAAATTTATAGGCGACGGCGATTTGTTTTGGGATGCAGACCGAGATACCGGAATACAAGTAGAAGAGGGTACTGACGATGACACCATTCGGTTTGATGTAGATGGCACAGAAGGAATGACCCTAGCACCTTCCACCACCACCATTAGCTATGTTGATCCCGTGAGCAACACCCCTTTTGCGGGCTATTCTTTACGAAAGGCGGTAAGTGCCTATACCGGCCCTGCCATACGGGTACGTCGTAGTTCTGATGATGCCGAACAAGACATCAACTTTACCACTGCCAATGAATTGGACACCGACGCCTTAACCACCTTTGTGGGGGCAGGGAATGATGGCTTTGTGACCACTTGGTACGACCAAGCAGGAAGCAATGACATGATACAGACCACGGCAGCCAATCAGCCGCGCATCGTCATTGCAGGAACTGTACAAACTATGGACAACGGGACTCCCGCCATTGATTTTGCCAGCGCCGATTTTTTAAGCGCTGTAACTTCGGATGGTTTACAAACTTCTCCGGCCTTGTCTTCTTTATCCATTGCAGAGTACAATTCTACGAATGCATGGCAACCAATCCACTCACAATGGAGTTCCACCCACGGAGGAGGAGCTAAACGGGTGCATTTTTCTTTTAAAGCCAGTACGTCAAATCAAAACATTGTCTATGGTAACGGAATAGAACTACTAAGAAGAACGGGAGTTGCACAAGGTGTAACCACCGCTATGGGTTATGCCATTGGAACTTCAGGGTCTTTTTTGAGTCAGAATAGCTCACAATTAACAACTATTGGTACAACTTTACCTTCTGCTGCAGGAAACTCCTTCATTCTTGGAGACAATCGAGCCAATCTTTTTATCGGGAAGCAATCCGAAGCCTTGTTTTATACCTCGACATTAGCCTCTGCAGACTATACCGCCATCGAAGACAACCAAGAACAGTACTGGATCAACGCAACGCCAACCTATGTAACGGGTCCTGGCTCGAGTCCTAACGCAGAAGCTATTGTGTATGGGGATGCCCAAGTTACTGGAATTCTCTATGATAGTGATAAGGACGCCGGTACCGCTGGGCAAGTCTTAACAACTACCGCCTTAGGAACCAATTGGGCAGATGCCTCCAGCATTGCTCAAGAACCTTGGTTTACTGTAGGAACTACCGATGGACATACGACCAATACCGGAGACATGTTCTTCTCTGGAAATATTGGTGTGGGTACTAGTACACTTTCTGCAGGCAAGGTAGCCACCTTTGCCGGCGATGTAGACATTCAAGGGGTGCTAGACCCTACCAAGATTGTCCTTTCGGGCGATGGTTCTGTAGGCAGTTTCAACCCTACCACCAACAACCAATACGAATTGGAGTTCCAAGAAGGAAGAGACTTAGAAATCAAATCCAATACCACCAACAACATTCTACATATTGAAAATGCAGGAAATGTGGGGATTGGGACCAATGCGCCTACCGTAAAATTAGATGTCAACGGAACGGGACTTTTTAGAAACGGAGGGCTTTCTACAAATTACACCAACAATCAACTGTTGTTTGGGTACAATGGTACTGCTAATTATAAAAATGCCATTCGATCTAGACATAACGGAGCCGCTGACTTACATAATGCCATTGATTTTTATACTTGGGATAGAGGAATCAATGCTGTTACAGACGATCCTACCTTACACGGAATGACCGTAACAGCCGGGCGCTTAGGGGTTTCTACAACAGCACCTCAGACATTTTTACACGTAAATAACACCATTCCTTCAGACGAGACAACCGTTGGGGTGTCTCCCATCGTTCGTTTGAGGAAATTAGGTACTTCAGGAACAAAATATTCTCAAAATGTTGAATTTCGCCTAGGATCTTACGAAGCCTCATTGGCGGCAAGAACTCGAATGGACATTACCATGGGATTGGGAAATACGCAAACTGTTGATAGAACTCCTATGACCATTCGTGCTGATGGCCGGGTAGGGATTAACCAAAGAACTGTTCCACAATACAATTTGGATGTAAATGGTTCTTTTAAAAATACTACAGCAGGGCTCTTTACGGTAATGGGAGGTAGTGATGATATGACGGCTACACCCGCTCGAGGAATTCGCATGTGGCAATGGAACAATACCACTTGGGGGATTTACATGAGCCGTTCAGGAGATACACACGCCATGAACGGAGGTACGGCACCCTCAAGAGGTTCAGTGGACTTATATGCTCTAAGATTTAGAGTTGGAAATAATTCTCGAAATGGTTTTCTGTTTGAAAACAGTGCTAATGTAGGACTGTTGAGTATCCGTGGGAATGATGGGATGATTAACAACAAACGATTGGACGATAATGATGAGGCCACTAACATGAAAGGGGGGATGGTTGTGTCAGATACCGATGGAAATATTCTGGGTGCATCAGGGCTTTTTAGGGTAGCCTCTGGTCCTCTTTTAAATAATGGCGTAGAGGTAGACGCAGGACCCATTTATAATGCTGCGGAACTCAAAGGTTTTGCTCGGGGTGGGGGTTGTTCAATAAATTATAATCTTACTTTTCATATACGCTATCGTGCAGGGGTTGGGTTTTCTTTAATCGAGAACAGTGGTACTGCGGGAGGCGCTTGGACTTTTGGCGGAACTGGCACTGCCACAGACCCCTACACAGCAACAAGTGCTATTTTAAGACGCGCGACGTGTCCTGGAGGTGCTCCGCGGTTAAAATTTACGGCTTCTGCTGGACGATTGACCTATACATCTCCTTCAGGACCAGGATCAACTAGTGCAGGAGCAGGTTTTTTGGAGAGGTTACTTATAGAAACGTATTAACATAAGCTAAGGTTTTTGTTCTTTTTAAATAAACGAGCGTTCCCTGAGTGTTCCCTGAGTGTTCCCTGAGTGTTCCCTGAGTGTTCCCTGAGTGTTCCCTGAGTGTTCCCTGAGTGTTCCCTGAGTGTTCCCTGAGTTTATCGAAGGGAACGGTTCAATACCCTTCGGCACGGTTCGGGAGTCTCGCCGATCGAAGCTCATTTCGACAAGCTCAATAAGCTCAACAACCCAGTGGACACCGAGCTTGCCGAGGTGCCCGTATTCAACTAAAACCCAATTTCATGAGAAAAGGATTCGTATACATATTAAAATGCGCCAATGGCAACTTCTATACCGGAAGCACGATTGATTTAAACCGAAGATTGCACCAACACCAAACAGGTAATGGAGCAAACTACACCCGCAAACACCGCCCCGTAACATTGGTGTATCACAAAGAGTTTCCTACTATTCAGGAGGCATTCAGGCGCGAAAAGCAAATTCAAGGCTGGAGTCATGCAAAGAAGCAGGCACTGATAGACGGTGACTTCGACCGCCTCAAGAGCCTAAGTCGGAGTCGGAAGAAGTGACTTTGAGCTTTTCAAAATGAGCTTGAGCTTTTCAAAATGAGCTTGAGCTTGTCCAAATGAGCTCATTGAGCTTGTCGAAATGAGCATCGGTTCACCCCTTCACCTCGACAAGCCTACCTTTAGTAGGCGCCTCGGGAGCCAGGCCGACCGGAGCTCAGTATTGTGGAAGTCTGAACTTATAAATGTCTATTGTACGTTTTAATATCATATTTAAAAAGAAAAAATTTGTATTTTTGGAGGGTATCTCATTTCCAAATCTATTATCCCATGATACAGCATATTGAAAATTTATTGATTCCCATTGACAACAAACAAGTTCTTATTGATCGTGATGTAGCCCGACTGTATGGAGTGGTTACTAAAGAAGTAAATCAAGCCGTAAAAAACAATCCAGATAAATTTCCCGAAGGTTATGTGATTCAGTTAAGCAGCCAACAAAAAAAGGAAGTGATCAACAAATTTGACCACCTCAACAATCTAAAATACACCCGTACGAATCCCAAAGCGTATACCGAAAATGCATTGTATATGTTGGCAAGCATCCTAAGGAGTAAACAGGCCACAGAGACCACTATTTTAATTGTCGAAACTTTTTCCAAGATACGTGGTCTCCAAAAATTAGTGGCTTCGGCGAGTAATTCCTCAGGTGCTGAAAAAAAGGATTTGCTTCAAAAAAGTGGTGCACTTATGGCAGACCTGCTGGATCAAGATTTATCGGAAACCGAATCTGAAACAAGTTTTGAAATTCATTTTGCCGTTCTGAAATTGAAGCACAGCCGCAAACGGAAAACAAAAACCTAAGATTCCCTTCACCGCTCCCCTAGGAAGGGCATTGCCGCACCCATTTCATGGAATAACTCCCTGAAATGCTATATCAATTGTTTCCCTCCTTTTTCTCCAATGATTACACTAGACCCAAAGTTGATGACTTGATAATCACCTTTGATTACAAGTTCCATTTTTATCATAAACCACCCTACTACATTTGTATATACAATAGTATAAGACTATTGCCCTTTAAAAAGAAATATGCACTACCCAGTGAAAAACATTTATACAATTTTTGGCAGTTTCCTACTTTTCAGTTTGAGTCTTTCGGCTCAGGTTAAAATTGGAGAAAATATCACAAATGTATCACCCTATGCACTTTTTGAATTAGAAAGTAGTACCCGGGGTTTGTTGCTTCCTCGTATGAGTGACAAAACGCGTGACTTAGCTTTTGATCAAGAGGCTCCTGAGGGTCTACTCATCTTTAATACAGATAAACAATGCTTTCAGGTATTTACCTATGTATTTGATTCCGTTACTGAGAAGTTGAGCCCCCATAAAACGTGGAAAAATTTATCCGAAAAACAAATCTTCAGTAGAACAAAACCCGAAAATCCAAAAATGGGGGATTTGTTTTACGACCCCACCAACAATACGTTGTCTGTATGGAATCAAGAGGCCGGAGAATGGAAATCCATTGGAGGAGCTAGTACCGCCAACCTGCAAGAAGTCATACTTTCCGAAGGAAGTCCCATGGTGGAAGCTACGGAACTTGCGGTGGAATCGATCGCTTCGGGCATGCTCTACGCCAATCGTTTGGACGGCACCCTCTATATGAGTGCTGATAAAAACAAGGATAATCAGTCCGATGCATGGATTAAAGTCGGGCTGATCAACAATACGGCTTCCCCCCTCGCCTACAATGGAATCTCGGTGAGTATTCGCGATGAAATTGAATTGGGAGGCAGATTGACCAAACCCACCACCCTGGAGAGTTCTGCGCTAAATACACTGGCGATTACGGGTTTACAAAGCACCGTGGGTTCAGAAACTCAAGAAGTCATGGTTGTTGAAAAAACTACAGGCATACTCCGAACACAACCGCTCAGCGGTTTAATGGAAGAATCCATTGAATCCTATGTTGTTAACAAAAATGGAGAACGTTTCTTTTTTACTCCCAAACTTATCACCGATCAAAGAAAAGTAAACGTCTATCGCAATGGCGTCCTTATCAATTTTGACGTTGTCAATGAAAAAACGATTGTTGTGGAATCAGATGCCGTGTGCTTTCAAGGAGACGAAATTCGAATCATTCAATTCAATTAATAATTTACTAACCAAATATCTTTACCATGAAAAAAACCTGCTTTAAATTTACAAAAATTGTCGCCTTTGCGGTCTTTGGAATGCTGTCTTGGATTTCGCAAGCACAAAACACCACGACCCAAATCGCGCGACAAATCAGCACCCTCGAAAGTAGTGCTACAGCCACCAACACCTCTGTAAAACTGATCGACAACAAAGGAACCATCAAATATTTACAGGTCTCCAATGGAATTACCGCTTTTACTGATTTGGTTAATGACAAACAAACCACCACCTGGCAACTGGGAGGATCTTTGACCGATAATACTTATATTGATGTGGACGGAAATGTGTTTGCACTAGATGGTATCGAATTGGTCAATATTGCTACCTCTTTGGCATCTACCGACACAACTAGCTTGTCTGACCATGGTACGGGCACGGGCTGGACATTATTGGTTCGTGACGAAGCCACAGGTAATATCAAAAAACTAAAAGCTACCGATCTTATTCAAGCAGGATCCGGAAGTATTACAGCATTGGCGGCAGATCAAGCCAATGGATTTATTGATATTGTGGCTACCGGAATTCCAACGACCAACAATATTGGAAAAATATGGGTCTACAGAAACGGTGCCAAACTCAATGGAGCCGACTATACCATTGCTGTTGATAAAGTTACCGTTACGCAAGTGGCAGGTAGTTGGGAACTCTTTACCGATGATTATTTGGAGGTTCAGTGGGTAAAATAAGTTCCCTGAGATAAGTATAACCGTTCTTTAAGATCGGTTATGCTTTTTCTTTAAAGTAAATCGTTTCATCACTTGCACTTTTTAGAGTCAATTCCAAAAAAATGAAATATTTCATAAGCTGTATTCTTTTGATCTTTAACATCCAAATGCTTTTCGCACAGGCCACAATTGTTACAGATCACAAGGGGACTAAAAAAAGGGTAACTACCAATACGGTCACCACCACAGCTGTTGCACCAACAATACCTGTAGACGGTGATGTTTGGTTCGACAGGACAAGTCGGCTAACAAAAATATGGCAAGCCAATCCAGGGCTATGGAAAGATATTTCACCCGTCGTTTCGCTTTGGCAAGCACAGAGTGCTGGAGGCGTCTATGCAACTAATGATCTCGTGAATTATAATGGCATGCTTTATAAAAATATTAGCAACACCAATAGCGATACCACTCCTAATATTGACGTAATCAACTGGGAAAGTGTAGGCGGAGGCGATGTGGTTCCAATATGGAAACCCTCTAGCATTGGAGGCGAATATGAGATCAATGATCTGATCAATTACAACGGTGATTTGTATAAAAATATTAGTGGTACTAATTCCGATACTACTCCTAGTACAGATTTTACTCGTTGGATCAAAGAATTTTCCATGCTTGCTGGAACCGTCACTCACTCAACATTACGATGGGATGGAAATGATTGGATTGAAAATACCCGTATGATTTCAGATGGTGTTTCAAATACTCAACTAGAAACAAATTTTACTATACTTGGAAAAACCACCGTAGGTTCCTCCACCTATCTTTATGATGATGATGGTGTGGTCTACTTACAGGGGGGGGCTTCCGCAGCTAATACCATACTTATTAATGCAACACCTTTTCCCACCAACTCAAGTCCCTTCAAAGGTTTTGATTACTTGGCGTTGGCAAAAACTGAAATTCAGCGAATAAACACTGGAGATTTTGGTGCGGAATATCAACTGACCAATCCTGCTTTTGTTCAAGAAATTAGAAATTATAACAGTAGTTCCTATCCGCAAAATGAAGCCGGCCCTTATTATTTTGAATTATATTATCAGGGGACATTGGTAAAAAGAAGTCCTGTTTTTCCTGTTGTCGAAAGTCCTTATACCGTTTTTAAAACCGGAGGTGTAAATATCACCAGTTTTAGAATTATGACCTCTGGGTCTATCGCCGACCCAAATAAATTTTCGTTTTCTAGTGTCCGCGTTTTTGAAATGCAACAGGTCGTCGTAGAAGCGAACTTTCCAGTGAGTATTACCGGAACAACCACTATTGAAACGGGAAATTTTACAGTGAACGATGATATTAGTATCCTCGGGACGACTTATTTAAATGGAAAAACTAATCTCGGTAATGAAGTCACAGCCTTGGCGGATGTTATCCTTCAAAAAAAATTGAAAGATGGGGTAAACAATCCTGGAGCTAGTGGTCAACTGTTGTCTTCAACAGTTACGGGAGTGCTATGGATTGATGCTCCTATGACGGGTACAGATAGTCAAACGCTTCAATTTAATCCCGCTGCCACCACTACTAGAACTACTTTAGACATTAGCCAAGGAAACAGTCTTACGCTACTTGCAAGTGGAAGCTTAAACTTTAGCCAAACTGGGACAAACACGCTTACTTTTATTGGTCAAAGCGATGCCACCCGGTTGATTGACGCTGATGGTGATACCCAAGTCCAAGTAGAAAAAAATACTAATGAAAATCGCATTCAATTTGATACTACTGGAACAGAACGAATGGTAATTACTGCAACTGGAAAGATTGGAATCGGAACTGCCCAACCTATGGCTGCGTTAGATGTCAACAGTAGTAGTCAGGGCATCCTCCTACCACGCATTAGCTTGACCAATTCAGTTACTTTTATCAGTGGAACTGCTACAGAAAGTGTATTGGTTTATAATACTAATGCTGACTCGTACAATACGGGATTGCAGGGCACTGGATTTTACTATTGGAAAAATAACCGTTGGAAAAGTCTCGACGATGAAAATAGTGTTCCCCAATGGAAATCGAGCGCCAACGGTGGCTCCTATACCAACAATGAGGTTGTTAGTTACAACGGTGAACTTTATAAAAATCTTACTGCCACAAATTCGGACACTAGCCCTTTAGGTGATTTAACAAATTGGCGTAATATTTACACCCCCTTTAAAGCGGTCCAAAATGAAGAGATTTTTGATGATGGTACAATTACGGGATATTTATATGTTTCGTTAGACATTGATGGTGCTTGGCAAGTAAGTCGTTTTAAAAAAGATGACCCTAATGACGAAATGCTAGCAAGTATTGATAACAACTCTTCAGTTCTTTCACGTCCCGATAGTCTCTCGGCTTGTCAAGGATTAACATTTAATTAAAACAATGAGACTGACATATATTTTCTTGTTTATTTACTCTCTTCAGGGATTATGGGGTCAAGTAACCTTAAGTGGATCTAAATTTTCGAATGTTGTTAATACCGTAGGCTCTCCTTTACAACTCAATTGTGCATCGAGTTTCAATGCAAGTCATTACAATACTCCACGTGTTATAGGTCTTTGGGATAGTTCTGGAAATAATTTTAAAGGAATTGCGTATGTAAGAAAATATTCCTCCTCAAATCAGTTAGAATTAGAAGGTTCATTTTTCGATCCTATAGACGGTAGTGAAGTTTTTCAACAAGTAAATGATCGATTTGAGGTGTCATTAAATCTAACAGAAATGGCTGCACTCTACAGTGCCTTAAGTATTCAAAATGATGTGGTTACTTCTTCACAAAAAATTATTTTGGGAGTGGCAAATCAACCACGCTCCTTGATGCTCTATGATGAAGCAAAACAGATCGTGGTCAATAATTCTGGAACAAATCAAATCACTATTGAAGGGGGGATAACTGTTTTTGGTCATTTGATTAATCATGAAAAACATCTTTTCTATAACCCTGTATCCATTCGATTTAATAATGCGTCTTATGAAACCTCATTGGCAGGAAGTTACCGTTCAGGTGGCTTTGTACAATATGGTGGTGTGCATCATTCCAATAGAGTACCTGCTTACTATGGTCAGGGTTTTTATACAGAAGCTGCGCACACTTTTGTTCTCATGGGAGTTTCTACCAATGGAGATGGATTATCATCAAACGAAGGAGGTCTCTGGTTCAATGATGCAAACCGTCAACGTTTGATAGATGTGACAAGTATTGGTGCCGGTGAAAACAATATTCTTTGTCGTTGGGGCAATGGTGTAATCGAAGGTGGGGCCCTAAAGTTAATTGGAGCAAGTCCGCTAACTGTTTTTGGAGGAAAAGGCACTATAAATATTTTAGCCTCGCCCGGAAATAGGGTTCAAGTCCTTGATTTGGGAAATAACAATGCACTGATTGATGGGTATTTTACAAATACTATTTTTAATTTTACAAATGTAATTACCCCAGCACGATCAGTTGCTCGAGGCTCAGTAACTCAAAACTGGTATTGGAACGAGCAATTTTCTAATTTGGTTCAAGGTACAAAGGTTTCTATTCAAAGAAATTTTGATGGCGTTTTGGTTGATTCTGCAACCGCTGGATCAAATGGAATAGTCGATTTAACAGTTCTAGAATCAACCTATTCAGGTAATGGCACACCAATAGCTAACCCTCAATACACTTCGTGGAACTACTCGATTCGAAAATATGATCAAAAACTAATCAGTGGTCAATTTTCAAGAATTACTACCTCTCTTGGGTCCGCTGGGAATTCTTATGATGTTAATTTTGGGGGAGTTGTCAACCAAATTAGAGATTATAATATTAAAGAATCTGATCCAACTGTAGTTGCTGGCTATTCACAGATAGCTACTTTGAATAATTTATATGATCGGGCCAAACTTTGGGATGAAAATAACGCAACCTCAAACTATCCAGCATTTGACAAACAATTGGTTGAAGTTGAAGAAACAAAACTAAATTTTGGTAATCTTCATTTAGTTATAGATGCAACAGCAACTCTCCCATTCTTTGTGGATAAAAGCACTAATAGGATTACAGTAAAATCAACAATTCTTTCTTCTGACACTAAATTTTATAGTATAATAACTTCTTCAACCCTAACCTTTGCTAATGGCGGAAGATTAGAAGCCGGCTATCAAGATAGTACAGGAATTTATAAATATGTCTCCATAAATGGACTTGTTAATTCAAACATTCTCATTCTTGACAATTCTACAACGCCTCCCACATCAATTGTTTCAATAACTGCCTTTACAGGAGATTATGAAACACATTTCTTAGCTCCCTCAGATACTTCTAATATTGAAGTTCTTGTTTCACGAGCTAATCACAGTACGTTTCAAGAGAATTATCCTGAAAAAGAGCTGAGTTTTGTAAGAACACCCAATCTTCAATTAACACAGGTGGTTGCCGAATCACAAATAGAAATGTTGAATTTGGCTACAAAAATAC